>Ga0155148_113_pt2 | contig 85319 bp, 83 predicted proteins | sample RifCSPhighO2_01_FD_106116 | JGI IMG/M metagenome (GOLD analysis project Ga0155148, IMG submission 106116) | Candidatus Daviesbacteria bacterium RIFCSPHIGHO2_01_FULL_36_37
TAATAAAACTAGACTTCACTTATTCTGAGGGTAAGGTTTCCATTATTGTACCAGAAGAGGAGAGTCTAAATGATTAAGTTTTTCAGCTTCTTCTTTGGTTCTTCTGATTTAATACATTCTAAATTGTTTGATGAAACTACATTTTATGAGGCTTTTGTTAAAGATTTAAAAAAATGCAAAAAAGAAGTAATTATTGAAAGTCCTTATATTACCTGTAAACGAATGATTATTTTGGAGCCTTTGTTTAAAAAACTAATCAAAAAAGGGGTCAAAGTATATATAATTACCCGTGACCCCAGTGAACATAATGAATCTTTAGAAAGGCAATCTGAATTTGAGATTAGTAATTTTGAGAGTTTGGGAGTTCAAGTCTTGATGTGTTATGGCAATCATCATAGAAAGCTAGCTATTTTAGACAGAAAAATACTTTGGGAGGGTAGTTTAAATATTTTGTCTCAAATATATAGTCGAGAAATTATGCGAAGAATTGAAAGTAAAGTTTTAACTCAACAGATGTTTAAATTCTTAAATTTAAAAAGGTTTATTTAAATTATGCTAAAATACCATGATTATGAATAAGAAATCCTCCCAGTATGAAATAAATGAGCAAGATATAGATACGGTACTCGCACATTTAAAACGCACTGATCCTCAAAATGCTACACCAGAAAAAGCAATTGCCCTATTAGAGGATTTGCAAGCTGGGATTCATCAAATTAGTCATGCTAACCCAAAGAAGTTAGAGGAAATGCTAGAAAGCTTGGAAAAAGAAAAGAAATCTGTCAGTGAAGATAAAAATTAAACAGGCATTATATCTGTTGATTTTACTCCAAGAGCTTTGATTATTTTAGTTAAAGTAACTCCAGATGCTTTTGCTTCCCCACGCTCAACTTTTGCATAATAATTACTGTTAAGTCCGGCCTGTTTTGCAACATCTGACTGCAATAAGTTTTTCTTCAGACGAGCTTCTTTTATTTTATCTGCTATTTCTAAGATTATTTTTTTATCTTCACTAGAACCCATGCTGTAAGTATATCATCTCAAAAACATAAAATAAACTATGGGATTATTCTATTCTTTGTACAACGTCGTTTAATACATAATGGATAAACTCTTTCCCTAATTCAGTCAATATATATGGTTTTGTGTCTTCAAAGGGAGATTCTGTCGTTTGGCTTCCTGTTCCTTTTGGATGATATGCCGGTTTCGTTTTCATATATTGCCCATAAGCATTCACTTCTTTTTGCTGATGTATAACTCCACCGGTGCTCAATTCTCTTATTAGATAGCTGAACAGTCCGGCTTGAGAAGAATCATCACGTGGCCTCTCGACACCTTCGGTATGTATGTTATCCCATATTTCTTTTCTAGTAATCCCAGGATGTTTATAAATCTCTTTAATCACTGCAAAATGAGATTCATGATAGTTGTTAATCCATCCAATAAAGAGTCTTACTAAATCATCTGGTACCAATTTCGTAGCCCCGGCATTACTAATTAGTCGCTTAATATATTCCCTCTTCTCTGCAGTTTCAGCTTCATCCCAAGCTCTAAATGCACTCCTGACTAAAGAAAGATATTCAGGTGACTCAATTCTCTCCTGAATTTCTTTTCCTAGACCATCTAGCCTAACTGTAATATCGCGCACGGTCTTTCTTAATTCCTCCAGCTTTGGCTCATGTTCCTGAATCCACAGTTTCAATAAGTCATTAATTTTTTCTTGATCAATTTCTGAACTTAAACCAGCAACAGCACCTAAGATACTAAAGTAGCTTCCAATCCAAGGAATACTACCTAGTGCTGCCATTATGAAGCGTTTATATTTCCTATCTTTTCCTTTGCTTAATTCTTCAACTAAAGCATTTTTTTGGGTATATTCTAAAATTGTTCCTTCTTGCGCTGGATTACTTGGGGGCGCAATCGTGTCATTGGATATTAAATTAGAGTTGTTATTGCTTTCTGTGTTTGAGTTATCTCCATCCATATTAAATTATTGAAAATAGGTCAAGCTAAATTTTGTCTATCAAATTTGAAGTTAATTATATCGAGAATTTCTAAAAAATGCCATTTTAGAACAAGAATTTTAGAGATCTATAAATTCCTTCAGATAAATGCCTATAGTTTGGGTTGTCCACTTCAACAGGTTTACTTTCTTTAATTTACAGCCTATAATAAACATGCTCACAAATTACTTTTTAATCAAAGCAAGATAAAATTAAGTATAATATTCTTATGGCAATACAGATTGAACATGAAGTAGTAGGGAAACCAATAGCTTTTGATGGCTTGGAACCTTTAGCTGCTATTAATTCTCCGGAAAATGGAGCCAGAAATAAAAAAAGACATGCTAATATGGGCGAGTATGCGGAATGGCGAATTAAAGCAAAGCTTGGCGTTTATCCGATTGATCACCCTGTTTCTCAGTACGCCTCACTTCTAAGCCAAAGATTGTTAGGCTCTAATCCTGATTCTGACCAAAAACCTAAAGTAACTGTTTATAAAGGAGAACCTAATGCTTTCGTATTCCCGAATGGTTCGACCTACATAAGTGATCAATTGCTCACGCTTGCAGATACAGATGAAGAACTTTTATTCATTCTTATGCATGAAAAAGTACATCACCAAGAAGCTCATAACGAGAAGGTATTTAATAGGACGGAAGATGTTGAGAGAGAATATCGTAAGGCGATGCTGGAAGGTATTGGAATGGAAAGAATTCATGAATGGGAAGGAGATTTAAGAGCGTTTGTGCAGCTGGATGAGCTAGGCATAAATCCAGAAGGTGGCTTACATATTATGGGAAAGTTTAGAGCTGATGAAAAAGGCGGAGGGGGTTTAGCACACGGAAAATCAACTGATAGGCAGTTAAATCTAAGAGCTGTTACTTATCTTAAAGATCTAAAATCACTTGGAACTCCTCTTCATAAAGTACCCGAAGATGTAAAAGAAAGTATACAAACTGAAGAAGCACAAGGAGAATTTTCTTCGCATAGCACAGTCTTTTTAGATAGCGTTAAATCAGTTAGTCACTTCAAAGCAACAGAGGCATTAGGGAAAATGGACTTTGATCAGCTGCTAATTGTGCTTCCTGAGCTTAAGCATATGTATGACCAAAGTTTAGGTCGTTCAGGTCGAGAAGGTGATCGTGATCATCAAGCAGCTGTGTTTCAGAAACGATTTCTTCCGCAAATTGGCAGTAAAATTTGGGAGAAAATAAGAGATGCAGCTTCTGTTGAAAATCAGGGAGATATCCAACAGATAAACTTTCTTTTTCACACTGCTCTTGCAACGGTATTAGACATTGATCCAAGAGGCTATGAGGATGTTTTATTTGACTCAAACCTTCATGTAAAATCCTCCGATGGAAAACACACCTTAGCTTGGTCAAAAGATAAATTTTCCCTCGCTAATCAAATCGACTCTGAAGAAGATCTCGATACTTTAATTAAAACTCTTAATCCTAAAGTCTTAGATACATTAGGACTGAAGTTGGCAGAAACTCCTTATAGACTAGTTCATTCAATAGTTGCTACAACAATGGATAATTTTGTATTTGAACCAGAGGATTCTGATTTCCAAGTTGATAGATATTTGGAATTTACCCAGAAATTAGTAGACGCTTTTACAATTTTTTACCAGGATAATGATGCAGCAGGTTTTGATCCTGATAGTACATTTGGACAAATTGTTGAAGAGGCCTATGAGTATTTAGGTAAGGAGGATAAAGAAGTACTAGAGACAACAGCAAATAAAGCTAATTCAACAGTATTTGCCAAAAGAAAAGCTCAGAAAGAAAAACTTTTAGATGAAGAGAGAGAAAGTGAGGCTGAAAATAAGTTAGTTGAACTCTTCACCACCTTCGGAAGTGATTATCAAAAGTATTTACAATCAGGACATTCGAGTCTCAGGAATCAATTTGAGAGGGATAAATATTTTCAAGATGTTAAAGATGTTTTTGAAGGAAAAAAATTTGATACAAAAGAAGATTTGCTAGTCTTTTTGGCAAATTTTAGAAAAAGTTTGCAAGGTGATCAAGCATTAGAAAGATTTTATGATCTCAGTGGAGATCAATGGAATGCCTTAACGCAACCGTTGATAACAGATATTGTGGAAAAATTACAATCATCTAATGCTTTCACAGAAAATCTAGACAAAGCTTTGTTTGAGTTTAAGATTGCCTTACTCATTGCTAGTAGTCCTGTATCTGATGTTTTACAACCCAATAGAGATGAAACATATACCCAGTTTTTTAAAAGTGAAGAGCTTAATTTAGATTGGTATAGGAAATTTCATTATTATGCAACAACTGATAACTCTATCGGAAATGAACTGGGAATTGAGGTAGAAAATGAGAAGGTGATGGGAGCAGGCCCAGAATATAATGAAGGTTGGGTAGAAACTTTTAAGGCTGGAAAGATTAGGCTTCTTCACAACTCTTTCAAATCTTCAAGCAGGGAAGAATTTAGCCAATTCTTAGAATCTGTAACAAATGAATTCCCCTTTAATTATTATGGGGATGCGCTAGTCAGAGATCAAATTGGGGACTATTTAAAAGATGATGCTGAATACAGAAGAGAGTGGCTAAAAGAATTATTCGAGAAATACAGTTTTGATCTAACCAATACTCAAGATCTTAAAGATCTATATCATTTAAGCACTTATTTCGAGGATCAAGGGATGGCAATTCGTATGCAGAATATTGCATGGAGAGAGTTGAGTAAAGTGACGTCTTTTGAGGAAGGTTTTGCTTTTTTGGAGCAAGAGCTATCAGCAAAAAGATTACTGTCTGTAGGTGCAGTTAATGAATTTGTGGAAAATAATGCCCGAACGCATGGTGAGATTGAAGCAGCGAATCAAAGACTTTTAGGATTGCTTACACAAGAATCTTCCTTCGAAGGTATTGGAAAACTAATTTTAACAGAACAGTTAATGGCAAGGTTTTTACTTGATGATAAGTTTGCCATGACAGTCGCCGCAATTGGTAATGGTGAAGATGATACATATCTAAAGAGATACTTATACAGAAAATGGGTTGCGTGTATGGATTATGACACTAATGAAACTTTAGGAAATGTTCATTTACCTGATCTTATGCAAAAACTCTATCGAATGGATGCTCAGTCAAAATATGTTTTTATCAGAGATTTATTAACTGGAGACAAAGGTATTTTAACTGATCCAGATCCCGAAAAACGAGTACAGTTTGTTAATTTTTTTCTAGATAATTATGTTGAAGTGAACGGTGAAGAAGACCAAAGGTTTTTTAGTGTAATTAAAGATGTTCTAGATCAGGTGGCAAGATCTGCTGACTATGATTTACTTTATTTTGCTATCTCTCCTTTAATTCAAGATCGGTTTTTGATTTATCCATCCCAGCAAATCTCTTGGGACGAAGTTATTCGCCAAGAGGAACCTCCTAAGGAGTTTATGAAAGAAGAAGCAGTAGGAGAAGTTGGGGAAAATAAAAAGACTAAAGGAAAACTCCGATCTGTAGATGACTTATCCGAGTATGATGATCACGATTATGAACCTCGCCCAGGAGAAAAAGATTATTATGATTTAGATGAAAACGGCGAGATATGGGGAGATAGAATTTACGGAAAGGCAGAAACAGAAACACCTAACACTAAAAATTACGTACCTAGTTTTACCACTAAATCTGATGCTGGTATAGATGATAAAGATGCTAAACAAATTTATGGATATATAACTGGGCACGAAGCTCCCAATACTTATGATAGTGAGGATTTGAGAAGAGCTTATGAGGACAATGTTGAAAAACTATTAGAGAGCGTTGAGGAGAAAAAAGGGAAAGTTAAAATGACTGTAAATGAATTCTTATTAGAAACAGCACAGAAATTGGGAGCTCCGGGGGTGAGATTTTTACAGTTAGTCGGTCAATATGTTGAGCTTCCTCCTCATTTGGAAGCATCTTTTAACGAAGTTTATGATCAGGTGGGAGGCCAATCTAAAGTTACTGCTGAACAAACACTACTTCGAGAATGGCCTGGAGCAAGGTCAACACTTACAGGATTAGATGGAAGATTGGGTGGTGGCTCCCTCATGAGCGTTTTCAAAACCAGAACAGAAATGGGTCAGGATTTAGCAGTTAAAGTCTTAAATCCAAATTCAAGCTACCATACAGATAATACTCATGAATTATTAAGTGAAGTATTCAATGTTTTATCAGAGCGCGATCCTCAGTTTGCTCCCGCAACTACTCTGCTAACTGATATTAGAGAATGGATCAAGGGAGATATCGATTTTACTGATTTTATTAAACAAGACCAAAACTTTAGAAGAAAACATGATGATTATTCAGTCCGAGGCAATAAGTATAGGATAAGCGTCCCTCATTCTTATTTTCCAGAGAGTAAATATTTTGCCTTAGAAGATTATGTTGAAGGGACAAATTTAACTCAGATTGAGGCTTTACAAGCACAAGGGCATGATCCCAAACAAATTATAGGTTTACTGACCAGAAATTTCTTTGAACAAGTAAAAGATGGTCAGGTCCATTCTGATATCCATCCCGGGAATATCCGCGTGACTGCTGATAATAAAGTTGTCTATCTGGATCGCAATTATTATTTAAACTTTTCAGTTGGAGAAAGATTATTTTTGTGGAATCTATCACAAAATTTAGGGAATACCCAAAGAGCGACAGCAATGAGCTTAGATTATTTAGGATCAAATGGTTACACAATTGATCAAGTTACAAAAGATAAAATCCTGGAACAAACAGAAAAACTTGATGAAGTAGCTGACCCTACCCAAAGACTTATGAAACTCGCAGTTATTCTGAGAAAAGAGGGGCTGCGATTTCCAATAAAGACTACCCTACTCATTAAAGATATGTTTTATTTAGACCGCATGGCAAAAAGAGTGGGTTATTCGGGAATATCAGAGGCACTCCAAAGTTAAAGAGGTTTAGAACTTAAGTCGGTAGTCAGTTGCAATTTTAAAATTCAAATATATAATAAAGCCTATGAGTGTTGAATCGGGTTTTGTCGAACCCCCAGATCCAAATTTTAATCCTCATGATTATGATTCTCCAGGATGGAAGTCTTTTTCAGCAGGACTGAATGAAAGGCTTGTCGAATTTGGGGACAGGGCAGCTAAAATTCCTGCAGGCGCATATGGATCAGCTGAGTGGGCTGAAAGAGCAGGAGGATTCTTATGGGAAATGCGGAAACAGCAAAGAGTTCCAAGAACCTCTGTAGCTGAGAAGATAGGAGTTGACTCAAACGTTTTATTATTCCTAGAACTGGGTGTTGGAAGGTTTCGAGAATATACAGGTAATTTGCCAGAGAGATATGCTGAAGCAATTGGAAATCCAGGAGTTTATTCATCCTATAATTTAATTTACAAAATTGAATGGAATGAGAATCATCCAGCTAACGTTCAGCCTCACTTACCAAAACAGGCAAAACCACCCTCTATTGTCGCAAGAATAAGACAACATCTCCCTTTTTGAGATAATTATAAAAGTATCAGCTTAAATCTCTCAAATATTATTTTTCGCTGCTTTATTCAACTTTATGCAAAATCTGCCCATTCATTCCTTGAGATTTTATTTCGATCTTTGTGGTTAAGTAGAAAGGCAATTCTAATCTCCTTCTTTTAAATTGTTCTAAAAGATGTCTGTTTATTCCATTTTTCTGGTGATAATTGGAACAAACTATAATTATTTCAGGAAATTCAGTCTTCATATTATCCTGCCAGATTTTCTTTTTAAAATAAGTAAAGTATTTTCCAACTTTGCTTTGAATATCCTTCCATCTTGCATGTTCTTGAACCATTTCCAAAAAGTATCTTTTAGATTTTTTGTTTTTATCTTCAATAAAAAAGTATGCATCAGGTTCACGGTTTATCAGATATTCAACACCCTTTAAATCAGTTTGAGTAAAAAACTTTAATTTACCCTGACCCTCATCTACTTTTGCTACTAATTCAATTAGTGCCAGATAAATATATCCTAAAAACATAGTGTGTTTATGAAATGGTTCACTGTATCCACCTTCCCGCCAAACCCTATCCAACTCTGAAATATTTATATCTTTTAACTCACTTGCAAACCTCATTAAATACTTCCTGCCTACTGTTCCTAAGGAATAATATGATGGTTCTCCGGCAAATTGCGGATTGTAATATTTTTTTAAGTATTTTTGCTCTGATAATTTATTGAGCCATTCAAGTATATAACTGCGATATTTGTGATTTAGAAGTTTTTGAAGTTGTGGTCTGTTTAAATAACGGAATCTGTATATGTATATGATTATTTCTTCAAGGTTTGATTTGAGTCTTATAAGTTCGGTTTTATGTAAAGTTTTATTAAGAGTATTTAGTTTTTCCATATTACTTTATTCCTCCCCTATATATTTATATATAGGAATATATACGTCGTGTTTTTTTATTATTTAGATTCAGTTTTGGCAGTATTTCCTATACAAGGGTGTACAGTTTTTAACCCATTAAGTTAAATAGCCAGCAGGCTTAACGACTTTGACAATTTCTGGTTTAGACTGAGACGTTTTAGCAGCGTTGAATGATCTTTTATCCTTCGTTGGCTCGGATTTAGGAACATATTTGAACGGTTTTGGTTTTACGTATTTAACAGTATATTTTGCCCTTGATGATTCAATTATTCTTTTAACTTTTTCAATATCTTCTTCGATCTTAAGTAACATTGTTTCTCCTGAAAATGGCGCTTGGGGTACAATCGCGGCTGACTTCATGTAAAAGTGGAATGATGGAAGGTTAAATATTTCACCTTGCTGAATATAGGGTTTAAATTGAGGAAGAATTAGATGTTCATCCTCAGGATTAGCGGTTTTAAAACAAATTACTGTTCCAATATTGGCGAGTATTCTATGAGTTAAATTTCTATCATCTTGTTGAGAGGTTGACTGTTCGGCAATGGTTACATACAAACCAAATTTTCTTGATTCTGCCATCATATCAATAAATGAACGGGTGGCAAAGTTCTGAAACTCATCAACATATAAGTAAAAAGCATTTCGATCTTTTGCTTCTATTCTGGCTCTTTTTAAGACAGCCAATTGAATTCGAGCTAGAATTAATATTCCCAGTACTTGTGAGGTGTCCTCGCCAATATTTCCTTTGGACAGATTACAAATTAAAATCTTCCCTTCATCAAGTATTTGATCAAAGTTAATTGATGATTTTTGATGATTTAATATTCTTTTGGCTACTGGAGAAAATAAAAATCTACCAATTCTGGCAGTAATTGGTGTGGTCATTTTAACCTGTTGATAATCACCAGCTTTACCTATTTCGTTCTCCCAGAACTTTAATAGTCTCTCATCTGTAATATGAGGAAGTGCAGTTCTCCTAAAATCAGGATCGTTTAACAAATCATAAATCGTAAATAAATTTCGTTCTTTTAAAGTTAAGGCCGTTTGAACAGAATTTCTTAAAACATATTCAATTCTATGGGCACTGCCTGAAGTAAATTCATTGGAAAATATTTTTCTAAAAATAGAAACTACACTTTCTGAAATAAAATCCTTTTCTAGCTCTTCATCATCTTCATCTAAATGGATAGAAGTATATTCCAACAAATTAATAGCAATTGGGTTTTTCAAATCAAAAGGATTAAAATAAATAACATCTTTTTCTCGGTCTTTGGGAATAGTACTTAAAACAGTTCTGGCTAAATCTCCATGAGGATCTATTAAACAGACTCCTTTACCATTTTTTATATCTTGAGAAATTGCGGATAAAAGCAATGTAGATTTACCGGTACCTGTAGCACCAAGTAAATACATATGACGCATCCGTTCCTCAGAGGTTAGTCCAATCACAGTTTCTGTGCCTCCATACATATTTTTAGCAAAAGTAACGTCCAAACTCTCACTCTGTTTTAAGTTAAGTGGAGCTGGAAGTTCTTTGCTGTAACTTTCTACTAAATCTTCAGTTTTTGTAGTCTCCGTGTAAGGAAAATGATAAAGATCAGATAATTCTGAAATAGACAAAACTGGATTTTGGTTAAAGGCTGTATTAGGAGACAAGATTCTTCTTCTAAATTGATCTAATCGTTGTTTGATTAAAAATGAATTGGGAAGAATACTTCCCTTTGAAGTGATTGATTGATACAAGCCAGTCATTGTTCCAAAAGACGCAGCTAACCCTGATATTCGACTTTCAAAAACTTCAGAGTCTTTTGAGACTACCAAAATTCGAATTGATGTCTCAAAAAGCTGTTGGCTAATTTTTTCTTTAACTAAGCCCTGTAATTCCTGTTCTAAAGGATTTAGCAACTCTTGTCTGGTGGAAGCATCTAGAATTGCATCACTAGCCATTAAAAAAGGGATAGTCTTACTATTTGGATCAAGAAAACCTAATATCATACTCCAGATAAAAGAGAAAACGAGTTTAAGTACTCCAAAGAAGGCTTTTACTAAAAATGCAAAAATTGAGATTCCTGGTATGGTCCCAATTTTTTGAAAGATGTTTTCATACAAAACTGGCGAAAGAGGTAAACCCTTATACATTCTCTTTCGTAATTCAGCAATCTTATTAAGGATATTTTTGTGAATTGAAGATAGAACCGGAGTAGTAATAACTTGAAAGGAGATTAACTCACCATCTTCAAGTTTGGTCATGTTTCCAGTTAAATACGAAATAGGATCATGCTCAGCTAGGGTCTTTTGATTGGCAAGTGGAAAAGCAAAATTAGCAGCAAGTTTTAGTTCCACTATACCTTGAATATAACTCTCTATTTTAGTTTCACTCTCTAAATAATCATCAACTTCTTGTATCTTGATTCCAGGTAAATACGATAATAAGCTCCTTTTAATGACATCTGCATTTTTTAAAGGTGTTGCTAAAATATATCTTATTCCTTGATTTTTACTTGAAACAATTTCCAAACTAAATGCCTTTTTATGAGAAAGTAACCTCTCTTTAAAACTACTTTGCCTTGCTAATGTATGCAAAAGTGTATAGAGCTGACTAGTGGCATATGAGGATTTACTAGTATCAGAAGGAAAAGTTAGTTCAAGATATGTTTTTGGCTGAACTGGTATAAATCCTTGAAACAATACTGGAAAAAGAGTCTGAAAAGATGAGGATAATCCTTTGATCAAAAAATATGATAAGGTTAAGCCCAATATAAACCACAGTGGCCAGAAGACTATTAAAGTTGCAAAAGCCAAGGGATGAGAATTCATTGTTGCGGAGGCCGTATATGATGAACTATAAGAGTTAAACATGTCTAGTCTTTGCTGAACAGAAAATAATGATTCAGGCAGAGGAAATTTAAGCAAGACACCTAAAACAATTGAGTCAAATAGACTTATTTGATGATTTTGGATCTGGTGAAGTAATTGAAGCTGAGCAATATCACTTGCGCTTTGTGGAATAAAAGATGGTGACGGACTGGGACTAACCATAATAGTAGAGCAGAAGACACATAGTTGTAACTAACTGCATCGAACTATATCAGACTCATAGAATGTTGTAAATAGATTGAATAAAGGCTCTAAATAACTCATTTTGTAGCTTGACATTATGCCTATAGGGATAGTATATTATCTCTATGGGGATAACGAAAAATGGCAAGGTTAAAGGGTAGTAAAAACAAAAGAACAGAATCAAGACCGGCTACTTCATCTCTCTCTTCACACGAACGAATCCGCTTTATTGCAAACCTCATTATTGAAAAAATCTTAGAGGACCAAAAGAACAATCAGCAGTTATTAAAAAAGATTATATGAATACAGATAATCTCGCTAAAATCGAAAATGCAGTTGCAGCAATAAGGGTATCTTCAACTAAACAAGGAACAGACGGTGATTCTCCAGAAGCTCAAAAAGAACAAATAGAACGTTTTGCCCAAAGTCATAATATCAATATAAAAAAGTTTTTTGTTTTTATGGAATCTGCTTCTAAGGAACAACAGCCAATGCAGGAAGCAGTAGATTACTGTAAAAATCCCAAAAATGATATTCAGCTCTTCGTTATTAAATCTATTGATCGATTTACAAGAGGAGGTTCATTTTCATATGACTTTTTAAAAATGCAGCTTGAGAAATATGGAGTAAAGTTGGTTGACATATATGGAATTATTAGCTCTCAAAAAGTAAACACACTAGAACACTTAGGTGTTTCTTTTGACTGGAGTGTATATTCACCTACTAAAAAGGCTGAAATATTAGAAGCAGAAAGAGCCAAGGATGAAATGCGGGATATTATGTCCCGTATGATTGGTGCAGAAATTCGCTATGCCAGAATGGGCTATTGGGTTAGGAAATCACCATTTGGGTATATGAACGAGAAAATTGAAACACCTAATGGGAAAAGAACAATCTTAAAACCTCATCCTGAAGAATCGCAATGGATCATTAAAATGTTTGAGCTAAGATGCCGAGGAACTTTAGATGACCACGAAATAGTTGAGGAAATTAATAACTTAGGGTTTAGAAGCAGAGTCGAATTAATCAGAGATCCACACGATAGAACCAAAATTATCAAACGTAAAGGTGATAAGAAACTTGATATTAAAGGTTTTTGGCGATACATCCAAAATCCTGTTTATGCAGGCATTAGCATGGAAAAATGGACTAAAGAGCAGCGAGTTAAGGGAAAATATACTGGACTTGTTTCGATAGAAACATTTAATAAGGCCAACAAAGGCAAAGTTATTATTTCTGAGGAAAGCGGAGAAGTAAAAGTCTATCGAAGACAACCGCCAGATTATTTAGTTAAAAAAGGAGTCAGAAATCCCGACTTTCCTTATAAAAGATACGTTATGTGCCCTCATTGCAAGATGCCATTATTTGGTAGTGCTTCCAAAGGCAGGATGGGAAAATATTATCCAGCTTATCACTGTAATAAAAGAGGGCACTATTTCCGAGTTCCCAAAGCAGATTTTGAGGAAACAATAACTAAGTTCGTTAAAGGATTATGCATTTCCCAAGAATATATTGATGAATTAGTTTCGGTTGTTACAGAAGAATGGACCAAAAGACAACATGAAGATAGCAAGGATGAAGTAAATATAGAAAGTAAAATTGCAATATTAAAAACTCAATCACAAATGACAATTGAGAAAATAAAACTTCTAAACTCAGAAGTTGCCATTAAATATATGGAGGAAGAGTTAATTAAAGTTGAACTGGAAATAGCTGATTTACAAGCTGAAAAAGAAAAAGCTACTCAAATTGAAACTCCAAAAGCAGACCTGGTTATGGCCTACATAAAATACTTTCTGGAACACATGGACTATTTGTTGTTAGAACAACCTAATCCTATGAATAAAGCAGGCTCTTTTGGGGTTATTTTTGACAAGGCTCCAACCTATCAAGAAATAGATTCTGGAACACGCAATTTAGCTCAATGTGTGGCTCTAAACGAGGTATTCACACGGTCTCAAAACCAGTTGGCTGCGGGACTAGGGCTCGAACCTAGATTAGAGGATTCAGAGTCCTCTGTACTACCATTATACGATCCCGCAATGTTTCTAACCTGTTAATTTTACCAAAAGGGGGATTAATTTAAAATTATCTACGCTGGAGCTGGTTAATTTTTTTAAAGTCCCTATAAACCCTAATCAGGTGTGCAACATTCCATCCTAAGTCTCTTAACTGCTCCCTTTGTTTGTCATCCATTCTTACAGGTCCTCTATTTTCTGATGCAACCAAAAAAGCATCTCTAATCAATTCTCTTTCGATCCCTGTAACCTCTTTTCCATGACTATCTGCAAGGTCTGTAATACTCTCAAGCATTTTAGACGCTTTCCAAACACCATGCAGGTAATGACCCTGTGGTAAAAGTTGAAAATAACCTGTTCTAACAAAATGACCAGGATCTAGTATATGCTCATTCCAATCGAGTAAAGTACATTTCAAATCGAAAGGAAGATAACTTGCACTTAAAACTGTTTGCCTAGTTTTCTGGTACCTTTCATTAGCATTTTGTTGCGCTTGGAATGCAACTTCCATTCTTTTTCTTTCTCTTTCATCCATAATATAGCATATTATATCAACTACTATAAGATAATTCAAACTTAATAATCATAATTTATTATTAATTAGTTTTTGATATACTCCAATTATGAATTCTTTTTCTATTTGGATTGTGCCTTCTGGAGATGTAAAAAAGAAGCTTGAAGGGGTTATTTTAGATTTAAGCCAGAAATATAACTCGCCAGTTTTTGAGCCTCATATGACACTTTTGGGGGATATATCAGTTGATGAAAAATCTGTACTAGAAAAGGCAAAAATTTTAACTTCAAAAATTAAACCTTTCACAGTAGAACTTGGGGAAATATCTTTTAGCACAACATATTTTCAATCAGTTTTTGTGAGAATTAAATCTAATGCAGAACTTATGAATGCTAATTTAGCTGCAAAAGAAATATTTGGAGTTGATAATAATGTTTTTATGCCCCATATCAGTCTTTTGTATGGTGATTATGACATGGAGTTAAGGGAAAAAGTTGCAAAAGAAATTAAATTACCTTCTAATTTATCTTTTAATGTAGATAAACTTGTTATAATACCAAGTTTTCCAGAACCTAAGGACTGGAAACACTTAGCTAAACTCCCACTTTAAATTCTCAGTAAAATTTTTTACAAATTTAGTAAGATATTGGGATGGCTTATGAATTTACCTCCTTTTTAGAGAAGAGAAGACAACAAAGAAGAAATAAAAAGATTGTTAGAATTTTAGGTTTTTCCATAGTTATATTATTTGCAGTTTTTTTTATCCCAGGTTTTCTTAGAGATAGGCCTGCAATTTTGGGAGAACTGGTTAAACCAAATGTTAAATCCACCCAGGCTACACCCACTATTGAGTCAAGTAAAAATTTAGAACAGGCTGTATCAAAAGCTTTAATTGGGACCCAGGGAGAGTATGCAGTTTATATTAAGAATTTAAAAACTAATGAATCCTTTTTTTTGAACGAACACCAGGTATTTGAGTCAGGAAGTTTATACAAACTTTGGGTAATGGGTGAGGCTTTTAAGCAGATTGAGGAAGGAATTATTCAAGAAGATGAAGTTTTATCCCAGGACATTGCCACATTAAATAGAAAGTTTTCTATTGATCCAGAGTTGGTTGAACAAACTGAAGGAGGGATTACACTAACTGTAGCCCAGGCTTTAAACCAGATGATAACTATATCCCACAACTATGCAGCACTACTTTTGACTGAGAAGTTAAAACTTTCTCAGGTAAAAAAGTACCTTGAGGATAATGGTTTTAAGGAATCACAGGTAGGGTCTGAAACTGAGCCTCCAAAAACTACTGCTTTTGATACAGCTTTATTTTTGGAGAAGTTATATAGGGGAGAGCTTGGCAGCAGTGAGAGCAATGTAAAGATGATGGAGCTTTTAAAAAACCAGAAATTAAATAAAAAGCTTCCAAAATATTTGCCAGAGGGTACAGTTTTAGCCCACAAAACTGGAGAGATTGGCTGGTTTTCTCATGATGGAGGAATTGTTTTTCAAGAAAATGGGGATTATATAATTGTAGTTTTATCTGAAAGCAGTGTACCTGCAGGGGCAGAAGACAGGATTGCTAAAATTTCAGAAGCTGCTTATCAATATTTTTCTCAATAGTTTTACTTAAGAGTGCAGAAGAGTTGGGGGAAGGAAATCCTGAAGAATCCAAAGTTTAGGGTCCTAACCCTAATCTGACAGGATATATTTAGTCCAAAGAAGGGATTAGGGGCTGAACTAGGTGTTGCAGATGGTGAAGAGGTTGGTGTAGCTGATGGAATTGAGGTAGGTGTGGCAGAAGGGGTAGCTGTAGGTGTAGGCTGCGCAGTTGGTGAAGCTGAAGGAGTAGCAGTGGGGGTTGCACTTGGAGTTGCTGTTGGAGAGGGAGTGGCCTCTGGTTCAATGTCAGACTGGGAGTTTTGGGGCTGGGGTACATCTCTTACTACAAAATCATCTCCATTGTTATTTGTATCTTCTGCATTGCCCATGTTTATATCAACTCCTGAGGACATACTCTGCGGGGTTGAAGAAGAGTTTGCTTTTCTTTCCAGACTCTGGCCTGATGAAGGAGTGGCAGCTGCAGTTGTTTCTGTATCTAAAGCTGTTCCAAAGCCTACTTTATCAACTAGAGTTGTGCCTGAGTCAGAAAATAAAGAGAGAGTATTATCATCTGCAATTACTCCTGATGAGTAAACTAAGTCAGCAGAAGGAGAAGCAAATGATTCATCATGGGTTATTAAGAAAAATCCATTTGAAGGGATAGTCCCTGACAAAGATGCTACCAGGCTTGTTTCAGGAGATCCATCCTGAGGTTTTTTTGTTAATCTCCAACCTGCAAGATCTACTGGAGAGGAGGTTGGGTTATAAAGCTCAATAAATTCATCATTTGCACTACTGCCTCTGACCATAATTTCTGAAATGACTATGTTTGTGGCTGCAGCAGATTTAACTGATGTTACCTGGTGTAAGTAGATTAGGGAGAGTGTTGTTAGGGCTGTAAGAGATAAAAAGATGGGAAGGGCAGTTTTTCTCATCAATTTTATTTTAGTGAAGATAGGATTTTAGTCAAGACAGCAAATTTATCGGCTATTTTGAGAAAAGTTAAATTTATGTAAATAAAAGTAATAAATGTGTAAGAATTTGGTATTTTTGGGCTTATTGGGGTTGTCAAAACTAGATTTTTTGGTAAGATTGGAAGAATAAATTATCTATGGATAATATTCTAGAAACTATTAATAAATCTGGACTGAGGCTCTTAGAACCACTAACACTTTCTGAAACTTATGAGATTATTGTAAAAGAAGCAATAAGATTGGTGGATGCGGCTTATGGTTCCCTAACTTTAATTTCAGGTGACAAATTTTCTCAGGTTTATTCAACTCTCCCTATAACTGTAAAAAGACGCAAAAAAGGCTTTACATATAAAGCTTTAAAATCAAGAAAAATTTTAATAGTTAACACAGAAAAGACTGATGGTTTTCTAAAACTCTATCCAGACTATCAAAATTTAGGAATAAAATCGGTTGTGTTGATCCCTTTGTTTTACAAAAAAGAGGCTATTGGAGTACTAGCAATAAATTCTTTTAGAAGTGAACATTTTAACAAAAGAGAGCTTGATATTTTACAGCTGTTTGGATCTTTTGCCACTTTAGCAATAAGAAAAAATCAACTTTATGATGAGGTTAAAAAAGCTTTAGAGATAAGAGATCTTTTTATATCTATGGCTGCTCATGAATTAAGAACTCCATTAACTTCTGTAAATGGATATATTCAGCTTTTGAGAAGCAAACAAACAAATTCTAATACCCCTGAATCTAGATGGATAGAGCAACTATATGGTGAGAGTTTGAGAATGACAAGTTTAGTAAATGAATTATTAGAGATAAACCGAATTAGATCGGGGAAGTTAAATTTTATTTTAAAGGAGTGCCACGTTGGTCAGTTAATTAGAAAGATAGAGAATGATTTGAAAGTTTCTTATCCTAACAGAAAATTTGTTATTGAAGATCAGACAGGAGATAGATCCGATTTGGTGATTGGAGATTCAGATAAAATATCCCAAGCATTGTTTAATTTAGTAGAGAATGCTATTAAATTTTCGCCAGAGAGCACTCCAGTTGTCATGAATTTAAAGAATAAAAGTGGGAATTTGATTGTACAAGTAAAAGATAAAGGTGTAGGAATTCCTAAAAAGGATTTGGATTTAATTTTTAGAGCATTTCAGCAGGGAGAGCATAGTAGGGAGGGTTTAGGTTTGGGACTTTATCTTGTGAATAATATTGTTGAGAATCTGCGAGGAAATATAAAAATATCTTCTAAAATAAACAAAGGAACAACAGTAGAGGTTATTTTTCCACAAGCAAGAACATGACAGAATCTATTCCAGAAGTAAAAAAAATTATAAGACGTAATTCTGCATTATGGTTTGAACCCATAATGAGAGTAGAAGGACTACCTTTAATTGAACATCTTCAGGATAGGAATCCCCAACATTTTAATAAGTTAACTTATTTGAGCGCCAGTTCTTATGGAAGAGCGCAGAGGTTGAAAGAGCAGATAACAATAGAGATTGATATTTTAGGGTTAACGGGTTTAGCAAAATCTCTTCTTAGAGAAGAACTTTGTAATTTTTTTGAACCGATCGGACCAACTTTTACACATGATTATGAAGTGTCTATTGCTTTAGCTACGTTGCAAGGAAAAGTAAAAAATCCTAGTGGTCAGAGGACAGAGGAGGAGTTTCAAAGATCAAACGAAGAAGATAATAGGTTAATTAGTCTTTTTTTGGATCATATTGAGGTTAACAAGTTTTTTGTTCGAGAAAAACCTGGAATTACTCAGGATCCCTTTACGAAAGCTGGGTCTGTTAGAGGAGACTGGAGTTTTGATAAAAGGTTTAGGCATAGAAGGTCTCTTTTCGACATAATCATGGGAGGTGAAGAGGAGTTTAGAAGAGCCAATGTTTACAGGAGGGCAGTTTTAGCCAGTGAGACTAAAGATGCAAATTGGAGTTCTGGTTATAATGCTTTCGTTCAGCATTCTAAGGCTGCAGCCCTACAGATTTATACTCTAGCAGGGCGCGAAGAAGGAATGCGCTATGAAGAGCTTGATAAATACAAAGGAATGCCCCTGGAAGAAATTGGATCTTATTTATATAGAGAGGAAGGGGCGATGGTGGAATTTATAAGAGATGTACTTAGCAAGAGAGTCTCTCTTTTTCTTCACGGTGCCTACAATTCAGAGAGAGTGATATTTTTTTGCAATGAATTAAAAGAGGATTGGTCAACAGCTTTCAAAGGATACTCAAAAGTTGCCCTGAATTCCAGGTTGGGCATACACAGAGCTTTGTGGAAACATTCTCAAAAAACAGGAGATAAAAGTTTAGGAGCTGAACTTAAAAGTATGAAGGTTCCAGAATTAATAGAGATAGAAGAGAGGTAAGGAATATGATAGAAAGTTGGCAAGGGTCTAAACCAGTTTTTTTGTTGGACAATCAAAAAACTTTAACCCAGCATGTAATACATGAAAGAAATAGAAATCACCAACAGCCACAAGATTATAGTTATGATGATTATTTATTAGTCGAAAAGATGGTTGATTGTTTGCGAAGAGAACATTGGGGGGAAATTTCTAAGGATAGGATTAATAGAGAAGATGCTTTATTTTTTCAAATAAGTCTTTTAGATTTAGCTATTTCAAAAGAAATTGATATTAATGATCTTGGTAATGGTTTTAATTTGATGGAATACTTGTTAAAAGCACCAAAAAAAGATGGAATATCTTCTATACCTAGTATTAGTTCATCCTCAAATGATCAAATAACAGATTGGAAATTAACCGATGAAGCTAAAAGTTTAGTTAAAATGATTCATGATGATTTAAAATGCCCACAGTTTGTAGTTACAGGCATTGGTATCGATCAGAGGACAGAGCTATTTGAAAATTTTACTAAGCAAGGAGTTCTGGAATATTTAGATGATCCGCAATTTATATTACGACTAGGTAGGATTGGTTCTACACATATTCACAAAGCATTTGTGAATGCCGCAGTGCGCAATCTAGGAGAGCCTACAATTCATGTGGATGACGATCCCAATACAATAGGAACAGTACAAGCGCTTGTTGGTGGTGCGCATGTATTAGTTTCAACACCAGAAGAGGTTGAGTTCTATACTAGATCTAGAGGTTTAGACTCGATAAAAAATCAAAAATCAGGACCCATTTTTCAAAAAGGAGTAGATGGAGATACTATGCTGGAATTAGCTCATAAAGCCTATGATTGGTGGCGAGATCAACCAGCTAGTCTTTGATCATGTAACCGAAGCCGCGGACAGAGTGTAAGAGTTTTTGGTGGGCAGACTCATCAATCTTTTTTCTTAGGTAACCCATATAAACATCTACCACCCTTGTTTCTATATCCGGGGAATATAACCAAACCCTGTTTAAAATCATTTCCCTGGTTAAGATCCTGCCCTTATTGCTCATTAAATACTGCAGGAGTTTAAATTCCTGAGGTGTCAGCTGTATATTTTTTTCTTTTCTTTTTACCTCTAAGGTCTTATTGTCTAATTCTAGATCTCCAACTTTGAGTTTAGTATCCTGGATGCCTTTGCTTCTAAGCCTGGCTTTTACCCTAGCCAAAAGTTCATCTGCCACAAAGGGTTTAGTCATATAATCATCAGCTCCTAAATTTAGACCCTGGACTATATCTGAAACTGCATCTTTGGCAGTTAGAATAATTACAGGTAGGTCAGGATATTTTTTTCTGATTTCCATACAGACTGCTTCACCGCTCATATTGGGTAGGCCTAAATCCAGAATAACCAGGTCTGGTTCTGATTTAGAGATTGAGTTTAGTGCCTGAATACCATCTGAAGCTGATTGGGCTGAAAAGCCATTATCCAAAAGAAGTTCCTTTAAGTATTTTTGTAAACCTGAGTCATCTTCAACAATGAGGATTGTGCTTGTCATAGGTTTTCAAAAAAATTATATAGAGATATCAATTTATTTTCAAGTATCCTCTTACTAATTTTGGAAGTTTTTTTGAGGCTACTGTGCATATCCTTACAATATTATTACAAAAAAATTAACTTTTTTATTACTGATGCTCAGTATTATTGCTATGTGATTAAAGTAAATAAAGTATTAATAAGAATAGTTAAAAATACATTCCTATATGATTTTGTAGTACTTTTTTCTGCCCCTGTTAAGTAATATTTTAATTAGAATGGGTTTGTAATTAAATTTGAGTTTAAATATTTAAGTTTTATATTTGGCGGGGATTCAATGTTGGTTAACTTTTTCTGAGAGTTTAAATAGCTACTAAGAATTTTATAGGTATCTAAATCAAAATTGATGTATTCTTCCTGCTCTAACCCATCCATTGTAACCTTTCCTATTAAACACCAGTTATTTAATAGGAATCCCTCATCCCCTTCTTTGATAATAATTGGCCCGTTAAATGGCCAGGGTTTAAGTCTGCTGCGGGTGAAGGCTTCTATAAACCTTAAATTATACTTTATGGTTTTTTCTTTACCTTTGCAGGCACCATGACAATTGCCAAGCCTGTAGCCAAAACATTCCCCCTTAGTATTTTCTAAAGATAATAATTTCTCACAAAGATTAAAGTTTTTACAGATAATTAATAAAGTATCTTTTGCCTGTTTTTTTGACCTGAAAACTCCAACTATAGAATCTAAGTCTGCAGGATTAATTCTATCCACAGACTCCAGTGCTATAGTTTTATACCCTTGGGGATTGTCTTTAACTTTTAATAGCAAAAGTTTTCTGGAGAGCCTAAGCTTTGAGTTATAAAGGGGCTGAAGTTTTTTTACCAGAGTGGATTCTAATAAAAGGGCTCCCAATTCTCCAAAGGTTTGAATAGTTTCTATGTTTGTGATTAGCTGGGCAATTTTTAACTCTTTTGAAGAAAGATGGTCTGAGGAGAAGTGGGACATTACCCTATCTTTAATATTTATACTTTTTCCCACATAAAGGGGTGCCCTATTTTCTCCATAAAAAATATAGACTCCTGGGGATTTGGGGAGTGAATCTAAAATATCCTCAGAAATTTTTATAGGAATGGAGGGTCTTTTCATAGCTTTTTTAAGGTTTAATAAAAGTGTTTCTTTGGGCAGTTTTTTTGTTAAATGTGAGTAAAAATCCCACAAAACTTTAGCATCATCAAAAGCGCGGTGGCGGTTTTTAACTTTGAATTTAAACCTTTCTATTATGCTGTCTAAATTGTGGTGTCTGTGTTCAGGATATAAAGCCCTTGATAACTTTACTGTGCAAATTTGTTTTGGAGAAAAACTAATTTCCCATCTTTTAAATTCATTCTTTAAAAAACTTAAATCAAACCTGACATTGTGGGCTACAAAGATACAATCCTCTAGAAGAGAATAAATATCTTTTTTAACTTCATAAAAAGTTGGTGCAGCCTCAAGCTGTGAAGGGGTTATGCCTGTTAGTTCAACTATCTCTTCAGGGATATGACACTGAGGATTAAGTAAAGTCTGGTAGCTTTCAATTAATTTGTGGTTTTCAACTCTTAATATGCCTATTTCTATAATTCTATCTGAAATCCTACAGCCTGTAGTTTCTATATCAACAAAAGCTAGTTTTTTTGGCAGATCATCCATAGGAGAATTGAATATTATCAAAGGTATTATTAATAAGGCAATACTTATATGAGGAATGGTAAGATATGGATATGCTTAGGAATTTTTTCTTTGTATTAATAATTGGATTTTTTATCACTGGAATCTATGCAGCTTTTTACAATTCCCATAGAAAAATAAACCAACAAGTCCTACCAGCCTCTACAACTGCTCCAGAGTATCTGGAAAGTACTCCATCTGCGAGCCCCCTAAAAAAATGAGTCGAAAAACCCCGCACGTAGCGGGGATTCTCGAAAACTTATTTTTTAAGTAAGCTTATTATGTATAGCAGATAGGGCATTTTTCAGTCAACTAATGCAAAATATATCAATTTGCATGTTTTAAACAAATGCACTATAAATTTAGTATGAAGATTTATATTGGTGCTGACCATACAGGATTTGAGTTAAAAGAGAAGATTAGGACTTATCTTTCAGAACTTGGTCATGAAGTAGAGGATTGCGGGGCATTTGAGTATGACAAAAGTGATGATTATCCTGACTTTATAGCAAAGACTGCACAGTCTGTTTCAAAAGATCTGGAAAATAGTTTAGGAATAGTTATAGGAGGTTCTGGTCAGGGAGAGGCAATGGCTGCAAATAAAATTAAAGGGATTAGATGTGCCTTGTTTTATGGCCCGGCTTTAGCAGTTGAGGCAATTGATATAAATGGTAACAGCAGTGATGACCCATATGAGATTTTGAAACTGACAAGAATTCATAATGGTGCAAATGTCTTATCTTTGGGAGTGAGGTTTTTAACAGAAGCGCAGGCAAAAGAGGCTGTAAAAGTTTGGCTGGATGCACCTTTTGCCACTGAAGACAGACATATAAAAAGAATTGAAAAGATTAAAAAGATTGAAGAAAAAAGTTAATGGTTCAAATTATTCCTACTTTATTTGCAACTTCTGAAGAGGATTATCAAAAAAGAATTGTACAGCTTAATTCTGTACCAAGCTTTGAAGATGGGTGGGTACAAATTGACCTCATGGATAATAAATTTGTTCAAAATTTGAGTGTCGATCTGGATATTGTAGAAAAATACCCCCTAAAATTTAAAAAAGAAGGTCACTTAATGGTTGAAGACCCTGAAAGCTGGTTTGAAGGTTTACTTGAATTTGGTGTGGATAGAATAATTTTTCCTATAGAGATTGAAAAAGATATTGATGGGTTAATCAAAAAGGTAAAAAGTAATAACATAGAAGTAGGTTTGTCTTTAAATCCAGAGACTCCAGTTGAAAAACTAGAAAATTATTTAGATAAGGTTAATGTAGTTTTAGTCATGGGGGTGAATCCTGGTTTGGAAGGACAACAGCTTGATCCTAATACAGTAGGGAAAGTCAGACAGCTTAAAGAAAAAAGGAATGATTTAATAATTGGGGTGGATGGTGGAGTTAAAGATACAAATGTTAGAAGTTTAGTTGAAGCTGGAGTGGATTATTTAGCAATAGGATCATTTTTGTTTGAAGGGGATGTAGAGGAAAACATAGAGAAGATTTGGGAAGCAATCAAGAAAATGTAAGGACCTGCTTCGCACTTCAGTGAGAATGGTTTTACTTCGTGCTCGCAGAACCTTGCCTTTTTAAACTAATGATATTTGAAGAAAAATGGAAAGTTTAAAAACGTTGAAAAAATTTGGGAAACTCTTAAGAGCTAAACAAAGATGTGAGCTTAAAGCTCACACTATAGAGAATGTAGCTATCTTTGGCTATGCAGATACTTCAAACAGGGAACATTTATTCAGGGATGTCTTTAAAGTTTGCAAGAGGCTGGCTGAGTCAGGCTACACTGTTGTGGATGGAGGAGGCCCTGGGGTGATGCTGGCTGCTTCTCTGGGAGCTAAAGAGGGTGGAGGGAAAGTGATTGGTGTGACTTTGTACCCAAAAGACATGAAAAATTTTGAAGGGAGGGATCCTGAAAATTTACTAGATAAGGAGATTAAGACTGATAACTATATTGAAAGGACATTAACATTAATGAGGCATGGGCAGGTTTATGTAATTTTTAATGGGGGGACTGGTACTATCTCTGAATTTGGGATGGCTTGGGGTTTAGCTAGGCTTTATTTTGGACACCATAAGCCTTTAATTTTATATGGAAAATTCTGGAAAAATATTATGAAAGCTTTTAAAGAGAATATGCTTTTGAGGGAAGAGGAGTCCAAAGTTTATAAAATTGTTGATGACCCTGAGGAGGTTTTACAGGCTATTTATGATTTTGAGTGTGAGATAGTTGCAGGTGAACATAGGGATCATCTAAAAGCTTCCAAAAATGGATTCAGTATATAATATATCTATATGCTTTCTGCCCATGAAGTTAAACAATTAGAATTAAAGGCAAATGAGATCCGCATTGACCTTATAAAGATGCTTGAGGAAGCAGGCAGCGGGCATTCTGCAGGCCCTTTGGGGATGGCAGATATATTTACTGCACTTTATTTTAATATTCTAAATATTGATTCCAAAAATCCAAATTTAGCTGAAAGAGATAGGTTAGTTTTATCAAATGGGCATATCTGCCCTGTACTTTATACTACTATGGCCCACAGGGGATTTTTTCCTGTTGAAGAGCTTAAGACGTTGCGAAAGCTGGGGAGTAGGTTGCAAGGGCATCCACACAGAGAAGCTTTACCTGGTTTAGAAACAACCTCAGGGCCTTTGGGTTCTGGACTTTCGCAAGCCAGTGGGATGGCAGCTGTAGCTAAGATGGATAAGCTTCCCTGGAGGGTTTACTGCTTAATGAGTGATGGGGAGCAGGATGAGGGGAATACCTGGGAAGCTGTGATGTTTGCAGCAAAATATAAACTGGATAATTTAACTGCCATTATGGATAGAAATCACATTCAAATTGATGGTTTTACAGAAGATATCATGCCTTTGGATTCCCTAAAAGCTAAGTATGAGGCATTTAATTGGTATGTAATAGAAATTGATGGGCATAATATGCAGGAGATTATTGATGCCTGTCATGAAGCTGAGGCAATTCATGATAAGCCAGTTTTGATTTTGGCCCATACAATTCCCGGGAAGGGTGTGGATTTTATGGAGAATGATTATAAATGGCATGGAGCTCCTCCAGGGGCTTCTGATATGGAAGGTGAACCTAAAAAAGAAGAGCAGGCAAAAATTGCACTTAAGGAACTAAGAACTTTAAGAGGAAAGATACGATCGGAGCATGAATGATTAATCAAAACTTAAAATTAAATCCTAAACTTTTTGATGAGGATATTGAGGAGGCTCCTACCAGGAAGGGGTTTGGGGAGGGGTTGGTAATTGCAGGCGATGAAAATCCTAATGTGGTGGCTCTTTGTGCAGATTTAACAGAGTCTACTAGGATGGAGGAGTTTAAAAAGAAAAATCCTTCTAGGTTTTTTGAGGTTGGGGTGGCTGAGCAGAATTTGGTTACTGTTGGATCAGGTATGGCAGCAGCTGGAAAGATTCCCTTTGTTGCAAGTTATGCTACTTTTTCTCCAGGCAGGAATTGGGAGCAGATTAGGACTACTATTTGTTATAACAATGTGCCTGTAAAGATTGTTGGATCCCATGCAGGGATTTCTGTAGGACCTGATGGAGCAACACATCAGGCTTTAGAAGATATAGCTTTAATGAGGGCTTTACCAAATATGGTGGTAATTGTTCCGGTGGATGCAATTGAGGCCAAAAAAGCCACTATTGCAATGAGTAAAGATAAGATGCCTGATTATTTAAGACTTTCCAGATCTAATGTTCCAACTGTTACAACTGAGGAAACACCTTTTGAAATTGGGAAGGCTGAAGTTTTTTTTGAGGGTAAAGATGTAACAGTCATTGCCTGCGGGCAGATGGTCCATAGAGCACTTTTGGCTGCAGAGGATTTGAAAAAGAGTAATATAAGTGTCCGGGTAATAAATTGTTCCACTATTAAACCTTTAGACTCAAAAACAATATTAAAAGCGGCAGAAGAAACAGGAGCAATTGTTACTGTTGAAGAGCACCAGGTAAATGGAGGGTTAGGCGGGGCAGTTTCAGAGCTTGTAAGTGCCCATTTTCCTGTACCTATAAAAATAATAGGGATTGAGGACCATTTTGGAGAGAGTGGGGAACCTGAAGAGCTATTAGAAAAGTTTGGGTTGACTGTAGAAAATATTATAAAGGCTGTAACGCAGGTTTTAAGAATGAAACATTAAAAAGTAGGAGGTGAGTTTATATGATGGGTTTTGGGAGTTATGGAATGATGAATTCAGGTTTTGGTTTTTTGGCCAGTTTATTTTGGCTGGTAATATTTATTGATTTTATACTACTAGGTGTTTGGCTCTGGAAACAAATTAATAAAAAATAGAGTGAATAAATAATATCTTGCCAGAATACTACTTATAAATTAATATATCCCCATAGGGGGGATATATTAATGGCTTACAGACCTAAAGATCTACAGGAAAGAATCCTTCACAGGTTAAAAATTTCAAGAGGACATCTAAATAAAGTAATTAACATGATTGAGAGTGATGAGTATTGTATAGATGTACTTACGCAATCCCAAGCCGTTCAAAAAGCAATTAAAGAAACTGATGCTCTGATTTTGGAAAACCATTTAAAAGGGTGTGTTGTTGATCACATACAAAGAGGAGAGACAAAAGCTACTATCGATGAAATAATGAAAATTTTTAGAAAACAATAAAAAGGAGGTGAATATATGAAACAAAGAGACCCTTTAATTTACGGAATAATAGGTGTGCTCATTGGTGGTGCATTTGTATGGTTTTCGGCTACAAATGCAGTTAATAACAATAACTATGGCATGATGCAGATGATGGGTATGCGTGGAGGAAACCAGGGTATGATGATCAGTTCAACCACGATAGATGCTCATTTTATCGAGCAAATGATTCCCCACCACGAAGATGCTATTACGATGGCAAAACTTGCTCAAGAAAAAGCTAGGCGTCCTGAGATTAAAACGCTTGCCCAAAACATTATCAATTCCCAAAGCCGGGAAATTGATCAGATGAAAGGTTGGTATAAAAATTGGTTTGGCAGAGAATTACCTGTAGGTACCCAAGTAATGAGCCAACATGGAATGATAGGAGGAAGTGGTATGCATATGGGTATGATGGGTGACGAGACGGATATGGCAAGACTTGAACAAACTGCTGATTTTGATAAAGCGTTTATTGAGGAGATGATCCCTCACCACCAGATGGCTGTAATGATGGCAAGTATGCTTAAAAGTAGTACAAATAGAGATGAGATGAGAAAACTTGCAGATGATATTATCACTGCTCAAACTAGTGAAATAGATCAGATGAGGCAGTGGTATATAAACTGGGGGTACTAAGGAGGTGAGTACCATAAAAAAGTATTTAACAATGTGGCAGGTGTGGGCTGGAATTACAGTTGTACTTGCTATATTAGTGATTAGTGGGGTAACTAATTTTGCTGGTTTTTTGCCTTTCATATTGCTGTTAGCGTGTCCTATCATAATGATGTTTATGATGCGAGGGCACAAGCACAAATAAAATAAAGGGGGTGATTAAATTGTTAAAAGAAAAAGAATTTGCCAATGCTTTTACTGTTGTCAGTTTGGGGGTTTATGTAGTTTGCAGGGTATTATCACTTATTGCACCTGACTTTCTTTTTAGTGTAGGGAAAAGCTGGTTTCATACCTTTAGCTTAGACAGTATGAGGGCTGTTTCACCAATGGATTTAGGTACATTTATATTTGGGGCAGTTAGCTTAGCTTTTTTAGTATGGATAACTACATACTCAGGGGCAGCCTTATATAATAAGTGGGCAAAATAAGTTTAGTGAATAGAATAATTAAAAACACATTTACGATTACGCCTGTCTGCCGACAGGCAGGCCTTTAAGGTTTTCGACTCTGAGGGACGAGCCCTCAGGCTCAGACTCGAATGAGTGGAAAGCTAAATTTTGCAAAATATGAAAATGAGTAATAAAAATTTTGTGATTTCAAATAGGTTAAAAACCCTCCTAATGCTTTCGATAGTTGTGGTCTATCTACACTTTTTTGAAGAAGTTATTACGGGTTTTTATAACAATGATTGGATAATGAAGTATATTAGCAGTCTCTTCCAAAATATTAATCAAGCGCAATATTACGCGTCGCATATTGTTTGGATTCTCATGATTGGTCCAGCTGCCCTACTGGTTTTAGGAGGAAAATGGACTCTAAGAGTGTTAACACTTTATGGTATCTTCTTTATTTTTGAACTACATCATTTGATTGATGCTATTAGAACACTTTCCTACTATCCAGGAGTAATTACAAATATTGTGTTTGAAATAATTGGATTATTTTATTGGAAAGAGTTAGTAAATAACTGGAGGAGTGCTGAAGCATATGAAAACTAAAGAAATAATTAAAACTTATATTTGTCCAATGCATCCTGAAGTAACATCAGACAATCCTGGTAGATGTCCTAAGTGTGGAATGAAGCTTGTTGAGACAGAGATAAAAATGCCTGTCCGCCGAAGCCTGAGTGAAGGTGGAGAACATAAAGATATGGATCATGGAGGTCATGTAATGAAGCCTGTTTCTGAGATGTCTTTTTGGGAAAAGTTTAAGATGAGTATGGGGATGACTATGGGGATGGAGCACACCGGGCTTGCAGGCAGGGAGATGGCTAAAATGATGGAGGAGGATATCAGGAATAAGTTTTTTGTTTCTTTAATTCTCACAATACCCATTGTTTTATATTCCCCTCTGGGAATGAATCTTTTAGGGTTGAGACTTCCTGAGCCAATCCCAGGAGTTTGGATAATGTTTTTGCTTACAACCCCTGTTTATTTTTACTGCGGGTGGATCTTCCTTTACTCAAGCTACATTGCTTTAAAGCAAAAAACTTTAAACATGGCAGTTTTAATTGCTGTTGGGATTACTGCTGCCTACATATTTTCAATTGTTTTAACACTTTTGGGATCTGTGGAGTCTTTTTATGAAGCTGCTGCTATGCTTACAACTTTTGTTTTATTTGGGCACTGGATGGAGATGAAGAGTAGAAGAGGCACAACAGATGCGCTGCAGGCTCTTTTTAATTTAGTTCCCCCGCAAGCCAGGGTTTTACGGGATGGCAAAGAGCTGCTAGTACCAACTTCTGAGGTTAAAATTGGGGATGTTTTAATTTTAAAGCCCGGAGATAAAGTACCAGTTGATGGTGTTATTTTAGATGGAGAAACAGCTATTGATGAGTCTTTGGTTACAGGTGAGTCTCTGCCTGTTTCTAAAAAAAGAGGTGATCTGGTAATAGGAGGGTCAATAAATACTTCAGGATCAGTTAGGTTTAAAGCCACTAAGGTTGGGGAGGATACAGCTTTAGCCCAAATTGTAAAAATGGTTGAAACTGCTCAAAACTCCAAGGCCCCCGGGCAAAAACTAGCCGATAAATTTGCTAAGTACCTTGTAATAGTTGCAGTTGGTGGAGGTTTACTTACCTTTTTAGTCTGGTTTTTTATACTTGGACAGCCCTTACTTTTTGCATTAACTTTTGCAATATCCACAGTAGTGATTGCCTGTCCTGATGCTTTAGGGCTTGCTACCCCTACTGCAGTAGCAGTTGGTACAGGACTTGGGGCAAAACATAATATTTTAATAAAAGATGCACCTACTTTAGAGCAGGTTTCTAAGATCCAGGCTGTGGTTTTAGATAAAACAGGAACACTGACAGAGGGTAAACCAAAAATTACAGATATTGCTGTTATAGCAGGTTACTCTAAAGAAGAGGCATTAATCTTGGTTGCAGCTGCTGAGGCAAAATCTTCGCACCCCCTAGCAAATGCAGTGCTTGAGGAATTAAAAAATAGAAAATTGGAATTATCAGGGAATGTTGAAAAGTTTGAGAATTTATCAGGTTTAGGGGTTAGGGCAGTGGTGGATAATAAAAAAATCCTTGTAGGGACAATTAAATTAATGAAAGATGAAGGAGTTGAGATTAATAAAAATTTGCAGGATAAGATTGATGAGTTTTTGAAAGATGGTGAAACTATTATGGTTTTAGCAGTGAATAAAGCTGGAGTAGCAGCAATAGGAGCACAAGACCCCATAAAACCTAATGCCAAAAAAGCTATTGAGAGGTTAAAAGAGTTGGGGATAGAGACTGCCATGATTACAGGGGATAACAAAGCAACAGCTGATGTAGTTGCAAAAAAACTGGGGATAGAGAGGGTTTTTGCAGAGGTGCTGCCAAAAGAAAAGTCTGAGTATGTTAAAAAATTACAGAGAGAGGGAAAGTTTACTGCTATGGTTGGGGATGGGGTGAATGATGCACCAGCTTTGGCCCAGGCAGATATAGGGATAGCTATTGGGGCAGGTACAGATGTTGCAATAGAGACTGCAAAGGTAGTGCTGATGAAATCAGACCCTGCAGATGTTTTGAGGGCTATAAAACTTTCTAAAGCAACAGTTTTGAAGATGAAGCAAAACCTTTTTTGGGCTTCTATTTATAATTTACTGGCAATCCCTATTGCAGCAGGGGTTTTATATCCTAACTTTGGGATAATGCTGCGGCCTGAATTTTCAGCGCTTTTAATGAGTATTTCTTCTGTTATTGTTGCAACTAATGCAGTTTTATTAAACAGGGCAGAAAAAGATTTAATTGCCCTTTGAATGTTTACAAGCGGGTTTTAGTATACTAAAATCATAAAACCTTATGGATTCTGATAATAATTCTACCTTTATATCTACTCCCCTGGCAATTGTTTTAGGTTCTTTTGTAATAGCTGTTGCTATTTTAATCAGCGGCGGGGTAATACAGCTTCAGGGAGTGAAAACACTGGGAGCCCAGGCTAGTCCACTGCCTCAGGTTGGGGCATCTCCACTTCCTCAAGCAGAGGAGCCCGCTGGTCCTATGGAGGTTTCTCTGGATGATGATCCTGTTATGGGTGATAAAAATGCTCCCTTAACTATGGTTGAATTTTCTGATTATGAGTGTCCATTTTGTAAAAGGTATTTTGATCAGACATTGCCTGAAATTAAAAAGGACTATGTAGACAGCGGCAAGCTAAAGATAGTGTTTAGGGATTTGCCTTTATCTTTCCATGACCCAATGGCTACAACTGAGGCAATTGCAGCAAATTGTGCCAGGGAACAGGGAGGAGATAGTAAATATTTCCAGTTTCATGATGAGATGTTTAAAAGGACTACCTCTAATGGGGATGGGTTAGATAGGGCAGAGATTGATAAAATTGCTGCAGATGTAGGATTAAATGCTTCTAATTTTAAAACTTGTTTAGATACTGAGAAGTATAAAGATGAGGTTTCTAAAGATTTAGCTGATGCTTCAAATGTAGGGGCAGATGGGACACCAACATTTTTTATAGGTAAAAGTGAGGCAGGAAATAAAATTACAGGAACTAAACTTGTGGGTGCACAGCCTTACTCTGCATTCAAAACTATACTTGATGGTATAAAATGAGTATAGATGAAATTTTTACTGACTGCCCTATCAGTTTCATTATTTTACATCCTGTTAAATGTTTATATTTCAAACTATCAGGTAATAAACCAGGCTTTTTTGGGGGATTTTACATTTGAATATAGGTCAGCATTAATGTTTTCTTTAATCCAGGGACTTACAACTGCATTATCTGCAACAAGCTTAATCTTTTTAATGATAATTTCTGTTTTAACTGGTTTAAATTCTGCCATGCTTATAAAAAAAGTTAATAAAGGAGGTGGGGTGCACTTAATGTTTGGAGGGTCAATGCTGGGGACATTAGGTAGTGGATGTGTATCCTGTGGATTGCCACTTTTAGGGGTTTTAGGAATGAGCGGGAGTATAGCTTACTTACCGTTTAAGGGATTAGAATTTTCAGTTTTATCAGCAGGATTACTTTTAATATCTTTTTATCTTCTTTTGAGAAATTCAAAGAAAGAGTGTGTAATTAAATCTTCTTAGCAACAATTTTGGGGTTTTTATTTAAACTTTCTTTTAATTTATTTAAAGTTAATAGTCCTTCCTGGGGACCCATGGCTGAGATTACTGATGCAGAGTTTGATGTACCCCACCTGATGGCTTCTGAGAGGGGATTTCCATAAAAGAGTCCTGCTAGAGTGGCAGTAGCAAAAGCATCACCTGCCCCTGTTTTTTGGACTAGTTCAGCTGGGAAAACATCTAATTTATAATAATTTTCTCCATCAAAACAAAAAGAACCATTTTTTCCATCTGTAATTACCACATTTTTTGGACCTAAATCAGCAAGTTTTTTTAGGAGTTTTTTTATTTCTATTTTTTCATCATCTTTATAACCTAGAAACTTTTTAGCTTCTTCCAAATTCATTATCAAAAATTGGGTTCTAGATAAAAGTTGGCCATTTTTTTTAGCCCCCAAACTTATTTGGAAAGTCCCTGGCTGGTAAGCAAGTTTGGCTTTGGTCCTTTCTAAGTAATTTAAAATCTGGTCAATTAAGTTAGTGTCTACGAAGTTGGGAGCAAGAGAAGTTAGATAGACCCATTTTGTTAAATCCAGATCTGGTAAATTAAATTTCCAATGGTGGTGGTGGACTAAAATAGTCCTCTCCCCTTTGTAATTTAAAATAATATTGTGGTTAGTTGGTAAATCTGGATCATGGATAACAAACCTTGTATTTACCCCTTCTTTTTTGAGCTTTGCAATTATTCTTTCATCTGAGGCATCTATATCTTTTTTCCCTACATTTGTATAAATTGCAGTTTTTAATCCAAGTCTTGAAGCACCAACTGCATTATTTGAAGCATTTCCACCAACAAAAGAGATGGGATCATCAACAGGAATTTTGTAGCCAAAGGGTAAACTTAAATGAGGAGTACCAGAGATATCTGTTACTTGCGCATCTTTTAAGGGGACAAAAGTATCAATTACAGTATCACCTATGGTGATAAGATCAAAAGCCATGTTAATTTAGTTTATCATGGATATTTTTGTTTTACCTGATCTGGAGTGAGAACTTCTTTTATTGAGTGGTTATCATTTATTATTACAACCTGGTCTGCATTATTTTGGGCTAAGTTTTTAATGTGGATTGCAGGGTGGACTGACCTCCAGAAATAATGGACAAACTCCACAATTTGGTCATGGGTCATGCCTTCCCCTTTTGCCCTTAAAGCTTCCTCTGCCTGGTCTCTCCATTTAAGGGACATTTCATAATTTGGGACATATAAGACATTCATAAAATCTATTAAATCCCAAAGAGGATAATATTCATCCAGTTTAGAATTTATATCTTTAGCAAGTTGGATGTGTTCCGGGGTATCTAAAGCAGGTAAACCTGAATTAAAGATTGATTCATCCTCAACTTTTCTAGCACCCAGCATCCAGCCATCATAGAAAATAAAATGTGGTTTTTTAGTAACAGTATTCCAGCCAGTCCTGTCCCCGTCCCCATTAAAAGCTCCCTTATCATAAATAGGTATTTTAACTTCAGTTCCATCTTTCATGGTCTGAAGATCTTTTAGATTTTGGATTGCAAGTGGGATATCATGGGTTACCCCCCTTCTTATGTACCTTGGGTCTGATTCTCTTAGTTTGTTTAACTCATCATGGGTAAGATAGTGGTTATCAATAGATAGATGAAAAGATTCATAGCCAAAATGGTCAAGTAAGGTTTCTAGTATTTCACCTTGAGTGGTTTTGCCTGCCCCCTGAATTGCAGAGACACCCACAATTATTCCTTCCTCTGAAGTTTTATTTTTGGATAGATTAATTAGCTTTTCAATAAAAGGTAAGTAATATTTTTGGAGTTCAATTTTTAGGGATTCTTTTGAAATTTCAGGACGTTTTTTTAGGGGTTCATCAAATAGGGTTAAGTCATTATCTAAGTGAAAGTTCATACATAATATGGTAACATCTTTTTAGCAAAAAGGAGGTGATTTTAATGGCGTTAACAGATTTAGGATTAACAGGTAAATGGTTGGTGGCTAACTGTGGAAAATATCCAAGTGAGAAAAACTGTAAGTTAGTAATGTTGGCTCCGGAAGACCAAAAAGAAGATTTAGTAGAGGCAGGAGTAGCTCATGCAGTAAAGTCTCATGGACATACAGATACACCAGAGATGAGGGCTGAACTGGAAAAAATGATTGAAACAGTTGAGGCTTAAATTTGCTATACTGAATTTAATGCCCAATTTGGATAAATTTTTAAAAAATGGAAAGTTTTTGATGCTGGCTTTTGACCATCGGGGAAGCTTTAAGAAGATGATGAACCCTTCTGATCCAGAAGTGGTATCTGATGCAGAGGCGATAGAACTTAAGAAAAAAATTATTGATAGTTTGAGGGAAAAATTTAGTGCAGTTTTAATAGATCAGGATATTGGGTTTAAAGCTTATGAGCCAAAGGATAAACCTTTTTTACTTCCTGTTGAAAAGTCTGGGTATGAAAAACAAGGTAAGGAGAGGATTACAGATCTTGAGTATTCTTTAGATTCATTAATTAATAATGGGGCAAGCGGAGCAAAAATATTAATTTGGTTTAACCCTTATGCAGAATCTGCCCAAATCCAGATTGAAACCTGTAAAAAACTAATAGAGGAATGTAAGCAAAAAGATTTTCCATTTTTTTTAGAGATTAGGACTTATGATGGGGAGAATGAGGCAGATAAGATGAGTGAGCCAGAAAGAGAAAAGATAAATATAGATTCCCTAAAGATGTTTTTAAGACACAAGGTCTATCCAGATGTTTATAAATTAGAATACCCAGGTTCTGCTATAGCTTGTCAGACATTTACTGCAGCACTAGCATTAGAGGAAAAACAGATTCCCTGGATTATGCTGACTATGGGGGCAAGCTTTGATGAATTTTGCAAAGAGCTAGAGATTGCTTCTGTAAGAGGATGTCAGGGGTTTTTAGCAGGAAGGGCTTTGTGGCAGGAAGCATGCAGTTTAAAGGATGAGGAGTTAGAAAAGTTTTTAAGTGAGACTTTGCCTGAAAGATTTCAAAAAATCTCAGAGATTGTATCTAAGTAGGTTTAGGGGTTGCAGCATAATCTTCAACTTCTTTTAGTTTTACTCCATGGTCTAAGTGGTCCATTGAATATTTTATAGTTGCATCTGTTTTTTTGTGAGGGTTAAAGATTTTTTTTGGATCAAAAATCTCTTTTACTTCTTTAAATAACTGGTACATCTGCTCTCCATACATTTTGGGTAAATAGGGCCCTCTGACTAGTCCATCATTGTGCTCTGCAGCCATGGAACCTTTAAATTCAAAAACTAAATTAAAAACTTTTTCTGAAATTTCAGGAATTAAGCTTCTTATATTTTCATCTGAAAAGTTCATAAGTGGGATAATATGAAAGTTTCCATTACCAATGTGTCCTGCAATTGTATATATAATTTTCCCTTCATACTGTTTTAGAAGCTCCTGGAGCCTGGGTAAAAATTGAGGAAGGTCTTTTGGAGAGATAATTATGTCATCTATAAATGGGGCAGTCCTCATATTTTCCCCTGAATGATGCCTTAGGATATTAAAACTATCCCTTCTTATAATCCAGTATTTTTCCTCATCATTTGAGTGGATCACCCTTAAATGAATATTAAACTTTGTTAGAGCTTCTTTTGCTTTTTGTGCTAGGTCAATCTCTTCACCTTCATTTTCTCCAGTGAACTCAGCTATCAATATAAGTTTAGGGAGTTGTCCAGCCAGAGACATTAAATACTCAGGTAAAATTTTTAAATAAACTTCAAAGCCATGGGTTTTTTTAAAGTCTTTAGCTATTTCTCCAATATATTTAGTGGCTGCTTTTAGGGTAGCATCATCAAAACACTCAAAACTTTCAGGTTTAAATTCTAAAACAGTATTTACAATTTGATCTAATTTTTCCAAGTTTTGAAGTTCTATCTCAAGCATGGCTGTTTGAGGCTTTGGTTTAATAAGCTGAAACTCTATCTCTGTAACTATTCCCAAAGTTCCCTGTGACCCAACTATTAGTTTAGTTAAGTCAAATGTTTGCTCATCAGAAACTTTCCAAAGATAGTAGCCTGTGGAATTTTTAGAAGTATGGGGCTGCGAAGATTTTATTAACTCTAAATTTTCATTTATTAGTTCACTTATCTTTTTATAAATTTCTCCCTCTAAATTATTTTGAGAAACTTTATTACTCAATACATTTTTATCAATTGGATATATTTCATACTCATTTCCATCTGAGAGAATAACTTTTAATTTCCTAACCCATTTTTCAGTTTGGCCAAAACTTAAGGATTTTTCCCCCGCAGCATTATTTCCTACCATTCCTCCGACAGTGCAGATCTCTCTTGAGGAGGTGTAACAGGGTAAGATTAAACCTTTTTCTAAAGTTTTTTTCTCAAAATCTCTGTAAAAAACTCCAGGTTGGGTCCTGGCAAAATTATCCCCTACCTCTAAAACAGAATTAAAATATTTGGTCATATCTAAAATTATTGAGTCATTTAAAGGACCTCCTGACATGCAGGTGGCAGCTGCCCTGGGGGTTAGAGAGAGGTTTTGTTCTGGGTTTTCATTTATATATTTAACTAAAGCTTTTATGTCTTCTGAATCTTTAGGGAAAACTACTAATTGGGGTTTAATGATAAAGATTGATGCATCTTTTGAATAGGTATTTAGGGTTTGTTGATCATCCAATACTTCTCCTTTAATAATAGATTGAATTTGATCTTTTAGAGCCATATTTTATAGTTTTCTCTGGGTTCTGCCAGCTCGCTGTCACCCCTCGAAAACTCTTTACTAATCGTAACAGTGTCCTTCTGGCTTGTCCAGAATCTTAAGCTATTGTATGTTAAATACATGGATGAAAATCTGCCCAAGAGTCTTAATGCAATCTCAACCCCAATACCTTCTGAGAATGCAGGTAAAAAAATTATTGTTTTTGGGACTCCTACCTGTCCTGATTGCGGGAGGGTTAAAAAATTCTTAACTGAAAATGCCATTGAGTATGAATTTCATGATGTATCTTCTGAAAAAGAGGCAAATAATTGGCTTACAAGTTTTGTAACTTTTGTTCCAGTTTTAGTAATGCCTGATAAAACTCTTTTATATTCCCCTTCAAACCAGGAACTTTTGGAAAAAATTAATGGGGGAAGTGTGAATGAAGCTGTAAAGATGGTTGAACCTGAAGTTTTTGACACAATAATTATTGGGGCAGGTCCTGCAGGATTATCTGCTGCAATTTATGCAGTCAGGAAATCTTTAAAGGTTTTAATTATTACAAAAGATATTGGAGGGCAGGCAGCACTTTCAGGGGATATTGAAAATTATTTAGGGTTTACTATGATTGCGGGGGCAGATTTGGTAGCTAAGTTTAAAGAGAGTGTAGAACAATTTAAAGGGGATGGTATTTGGATTAAGGATGGGGTGGAGGTTACTGATTTAGTAAGTGAAAATGGGCAGTTTGTTGTAAAAACTTTAAGTGGGGAATACAAAAGTAAAAGTGTAATTGTTGCATCAGGAAGAATTCCAAGGCATTTAAATATACCTGGAGAGAAGGAGTTTATAGGGAAGGGTGTGGCAACCTGTGCCACTTGTGATGCACCTTTATTTAAGGGTAAAGATGTGGCAGTTGTTGGGGGTGGAAATTCTGCTTTGGATGCTGCATTTTCTTTAATGAAGCTTGCAAAAAGTGTAACTATTATTAATTTAACTGAACAAATTAGCGGGGATAGTATTTTGGTGGAGAATGTAACCCATGCTAACAATGTAAAGATTTTAAATAACACAGAGAGTTTAGAGATAATAGGTAAACAGTTTGTGGAGGCAGTGAAGGTGAAAGAAAAGATAACAGGAAAGGAGGAAGCAATACCTGTTGCAGGTGTGTTTGTAGAGATTGGGTATACTCCATCAACTGGTTTTGATAAGTTAACTGATAAAGATGAGCAGGGCTGCATTATTGTTGATGAGATGGGGCATTCATCTGTAGATGGGATTTGGGCTGCAGGGGATGTTAATAATTTATGGGGTGAACAGATTGTTATAGCTGCTGGAGAGGGAGCAAAAGTTGCTTTATCTGTGGCAGAGCATATCTCTAAACAGCCTCACCAGGCTACTTCAAATCCGCATGAACAGGTTTAAGATAATGTATTTGCTCGGGGTCCTGCCAGCTCGCAGCCCCAGTTAGAAAAAATTTAAGGGACGGGGTCTATTAAATTTTTTCATTGGGGCGCCCCGCTCGCTGTCACCCCTCGCAATTTTTCATTAATGCACATAGACTCTGGTGCCTGGGTTGTCGGCAGAAGCACGCAGGGCATTAGTTTTCTCTGGTAAAACAGGGCCTGCCCATTCAAATAACTGGGCAACCTGGGCTAGTGGGGCATTGACACATCCATGTGACATGGGTTGGCCAAAGTTGTTGTGCCAGTAAGCGCCATGGACTGCATATCCTTTATAGAAAAACATATTGTTGGGGACATTGGGTAAATTGTAGTAAGTACCTAACTCTTTTGAACCTCCAATCATGGATTGGTTTCTGGTCTTATACCAGATAGAAAAATCCCCTTTTGGTGTAGGTGCCCATTTACCAGAGGAGATAGGAAATTCCATTACTACCCTGTTTCCCTCCATAGCCCTTAATTTTTGCTCATCTAAGGAAATATCAATCCATTTTTCCTCTCCTGCTGCATTTGTTGTACCCAAGACATCTTTTAAAGCGTTAGCTGATGCTAACCTAACTGTTGAGGCAAGAGAAGTTTTTGGGTAATCAATTACTTCATTATTAAAAATTGCTACTGATGATGTTTCATCAAATTCTCCATTTTGAGATAATTTATTTTCATCACAGCAGGATAATGTTGTATCTCCTGAAATACCTAACCTGTAAGCAAGTTCTCTTTTTAAAGGAAGATAGTTTAATATAGTTGCCAGCAGGGCGAGTATGACTATAACGGGCAGAAGTTTACTCATAATCTTATTTTTGCATCCTAAAAATTTTTAATCAAGAATCAGATTTTAATATGTTAGAATTTTTGTCATGAGAAAAGCTTTTTTATTATACTTTCTGGTAATTTTACTTTCAGTAGTTTCCCTTACTTTTTACTTTATTACTGCCAGTAAGAAAGCATTAATTTCTCCTGTACTTGGAATTTCAAAGCAAAGACTAGCTGAAAATGTCTGGTTTCCTAAAGAAGCTGGGAAAAGTTCTGCGGAGGATACAAAAGTTTCAGAACAGATTACAGCAAATGCTGCATTTTTTGTAGAGACTCAAAGCGGACAGGTTTTATTTTCAAAAAACCAATATGAAAAATATTCTGTAGCATCTCTTATAAAAATTATGACTGTGATTGTTGCTTTAGAGCATAAATCGGTGGAGGATATTTATAGTGTCAGCCAAAAAGCTGCAGATATGGAACCAGACAAAATGCTTTTGATTGCAGGAGAGAGGTTAAGTTTAAAAAAATTACTTGAGGGAATATTTTTAGTTTCTGCAAATGACGCTGCAGAAGTTTTGGCTGAGGGAACAACAGGAAGAAGAGAGGAATTCATAAATTTAATGAATTCAAAAGCACTGCAACTGGGGATGAATAATACATATTTTGTAAATCCCACAGGCCTTGAGGAAGATCCCTGGACTTGTTTTAATAAAAGCCCCTGTCAGTATTCCAGTGCTTTTGATGTTTTGTTAATGTCTCATTATGCTATAAAAAAGTGGCCTGAGATTATATCCATAACATCAGAGTCCCATATATTTATAGAAGCTACTTCTGACCACCAGGATTATGATTTATATTCAGGGATTAACCTTTTAACTACATATCCTGGAGTCATAGGGTTTAAGACAGGATTTACTCCTGAGGCAGGGTTAACATTAGTTACACTGGCAAGAAGGGGTGATAAAGAAGTTATGGGAGTACTTTTGGGAGCAACTGACAGAAGGGATGATGCTAAGCTGCTTTTGGACTATTCATTTAAAAAGTTAGGAGTTTAATGGTTTTATTGGGCTATATTATTGCAGCAGTTCTACTAATTTTTGCAATTTTGATAATAATTTATTTGTTTTTGGACTTTATTGCCCATTTTTTGGGGGCACCTTTTGTACCAACTTCTCAAAAAGATATTGATGAAATTTTAAAGGAGGCAAAATTAAAAAAGGGTCAGGTGTTTATTGAACCAGGCAGTGGTGATGGCAGAGTTGTAATAAGTGCAGTTAAAAATTATGGGGTTTTTGGAGTGGGAATTGAAGTCCACCCCTTTTTACTGCTTTATTCAAAGCTTTCAGCCAGGTTTAAGAAAGTTAGTGTGCAGCTTAAAGCTGAGAATTTTTTTCAGACAAATTACAAAAAAGCTGATGTGATTTTTCTATTTTTGTTTCCAAGAACTTTAAAAAAATTAAAAGAAAAATTTTTAAAAGAATGCAAAAAAAATACTTTAATAATTTCCCATGGGTTTAGGATAGAAGGAATGGAGAAATATTTAATAAAAACATTAGAAAGAAAAGTTTATAATACTTACTTTTATAAAATAAGGTAACTTCTCCACTCACTACGTTCGGTCGAAGAGTAAATTTTTTGTTCGAGCGTAGTCGAGAACATACACACAGTTAATAGCTTGATTAATTGTACACGGGGTGGTAAAAGTGAGAATTAGAAATGAGTGAAAGGGTTTTTGTAGTTATATTTTTAGTAGTAGTTGCGCTGGTTTCTGTTGGGCTTTTGGTCTCCAGGTCTATGCAGAATAACCAGGTTAACCAATCTGCCCAGAGTGCAAATACTATTTCTCCTCCACCAAGTGCTGCGGGACAAGTAAGCCAGACACCAGTCCCAACTCCACTAAGGAAAACCTATACTGCTTACACTGGAGATGTTACTTTAAAGGAAAGACAAAATAAAAAAGCTGTAATTCAGACAAAAAAAGGGACAATTGAGTTTGAGATTTATCCAGAGGCTACTAAAGCTGCATCTAATTTTATTAAATTAACTAATGATGGGTTTTATGATGGGATTACATTCCACAGGGTAGAGCCAGGTTTTGTAATTCAGGGAGGGGATCCTGAAGGGACTGGTAGAGGTGGACCAGGATACAAGTTTGAGGATGAACCAGTGACTAAAAAGTATATTAAAGGGATTGTTGCAATGGCTAATGCAGGTCCAGATACCAATGGATCACAGTTTTTTATCATGCTTGAGGATAAACTGGATTTACCTCCAAAATATACAATTTTTGGGAAGGTTATAAAGGGACAAGAGGTTGTATCTGCAATTAGGGTTGGGGATGTAATGGAAAAAGTGACGATAGAAAATTTAAGGTAGTTTTCTCCGGGTCCTGCCAGAGGACAGCCCCAAATGGAAAAATTTGTGGAACAGGTTCTAACAAATTTTTCTCTCGGGGCGCCCCGCCCTCTGTCACCCGTCGAAAACAAATTTCACACTTCACTCCCTTTTAGCAAAAACTTCTCTTTAAAAATCTATGATTTGCACAATATATTGTATGTTGACAGGGATTACTTGTAGTGTGATAAGTTAGTAGATGTTGGGTATGTTGAGTGTAGGTTAGGGTGAGTATACAAGATGTTGTATGAAGTGTCCTTTTTGTTACAGTGAGCTTTCAAACGTTATAGATAAAAGAGCAGTAAAATCCAGCGGAGAGATAAGACGTAGAAGAGAGTGTTTAAAGTGCCGCAGAAGATATACCACTTATGAGCGGGTTTCTGCAGTAGAGCTTGCAGTAATTAAAAAGGATGGGAGAAGGGAGCCTTTTGACATTTTAAAGCTAAAGGGTGGTCTGATAAGAGCATTGGAAAAAAGACCAGCTTTTTTAGAGATTGACAGTATTGTTTCAAAAATTGAAGCAAAGCTTAAAGCAAAAGGGAATTTTGAGATAGAGAGTAGAATAATAGGACAGGTTAGCTTATCTGAACTCAAAAAGATAGATAAAGTGGCTTATTTAAGGTTTGCATCAGTCTACAGGAAATTTGAGGAACCAGGAGATTTTACAAAAGAGTTACAAAAGATTCATTGAATTTTTTTAAAAAATAGATATATTTAATTAAGATATGAAAAAAACAAAGATTCAAACAACAGCAATGCAGGTAGCAATAGTGGCCCCAAAGCCAAACAAAACTAATGGCCATGCAAATGGATTGACTCCTAAGAATAGAGGTTTTGAGGATAGGTTTATCTCAAGGTATGACAAAATGCCTAAAGTTCCAGAGGGTTTAGAGACTCCAACTTTTTCTGAATCTTCACAAAAAATATTAAAGGAAAGGTATCTTCTAAAGGGTGGAAATTTGGAGGTTGCTGAGACTATTGCTGAGAGGTTTTGGCACATTGCTTATGATATAGCTTCAGCGGATTTTGATTTTGGGGCTTCTGAAAAAGAGGTAATGGAACTTGCCAAAAGATTTTATGGAACTATGGTCAGGCAGGAGTTTTTACCTAATTCTCCTACTATTATGAATGCTGGGAAACAGAATCAGCTTCAATATTCAGCCTGTTTTGTATTACCTGTTGATGATTCAATCCCTGATATTTTTGACACAATGAAGTATGCAGCTATGATCCACCAAACTGGGGGGGGAACTGGTTTTGCTTTTTCCAGGATCAGACCACAGGGATCAATTGTTAAAAGGTCAGGAGGGGTTGCATCAGGTCCTGTTTCATTTTTAAGGGTTTTTGATGCTGCAACCCAATCTATTAAGCAGGGTGGGACAAGAAGAGGGGCAAATATGGGGATTTTAAGGGTAGACCACCCTGATGTTTTGGAATTTATAAGGTGCAAAGCTTTATTGGATGAACAAAACCAGCCTATTTATGATGGGATTGCCCCATTTTTGCCAGATGATAATGTTAGAGCTTACTTCAGGACTCTGCTTTTAGACAGGCAGATCTCCAATTTTAATATTTCTGTGGCTATAACTGATAAGTTTATGGAGGCTTACAAAAATGACCAGGAGTATGACCTGATTGACCCTAAAACTAAAGAATCTGTAGGGAAAATGCGGGCCAGGGATGTGTTTGAGGAGATGGTAGAGAGAGCCTGGGCAACTGGGGACCCTGGAATGGTGTTTATAGACAGGATTAATAATTCTCCTGCTAATCCTGTACCTGATTTGGAAGAAATTGAGGCTACAAATCCTTGCGGTGAGCAGCCTTTAGGGCCTTGGGATGCATGTAATTTGGGTTCTATAAATTTAGGAAAATTTGTTTTAGCAGATGGGTCAGATGTTGATTGGGAGGGATTAAGAAGGGCAGTAAGGGAAGCTGTACACTTTTTAGATAATGTTGTTCAGACAAACCCTTATACTTTAGAGTCTATTTATAAAGAGGTACACAATAACAGAAGGATTGGGCTTGGGGTGATGGGCTGGGCAGATATGCTTTTTAGGTTAAAGACTGCTTATGACAGTGAAGAGGGAATAGCTTTGGGTGAAAAAGTAATGAAGTTTATAAATGATGAGGGGGTTAAGATGAGTGAGGATTTGGCAAAACTTAAGGGCCCATTCCCTAACTTTTATAAATCCAGATATAAAAATGGAACCCCCAGAAGAAATGGGACTGTGACTACAATTGCACCAACAGGGACAATCTCTATAATTGGTGACTGTTCCTCAGGAATTGAGCCTGTATTTGCTCTTGCTTATATCCACAGGGCAAAGGGTGATGGTGGGAAGACAGGCAATGAGATGAGGCTTTTGACTATTGCTAATAAAACCTTTAGAGAGATTGGCGAGAAGCAAGGCTTTTATAATGATGCTATAGCCCAAAAAGTGATGGATAGGGGGAGTGTAAGCGGAGTTGATGATATTCCTCTTGAGTGGCAGAGAGTGTTTGTGACTGCACCTGAGATTGAGCCTAATTGGCATGTGAAGATGCAGGCTGCATTCCAGAAAAATACAGAAAATGGGGTTTCAAAGACAATTAACCTTCCAAACTCTGCAACTTTGGATGATATCAGGACTTCATACCTTTTAGCCTGGGAAACAGGCTGCAATGGAATAACAGTTTATAGAGATGGGTCAAAAACTACCCAGGTTTTGAATGTAGGTTCAACTATAAATACTAAAGGTGAAATAGCTTCAGGGCTTGGTATAAAAGAAGAAGAGGTAGACCACAGCTTAAGTGTGTCACAGGACTCATTTGTTTCAAGGCCAATGATTTTGCGGGGCAGGACTTACAGGATCCAGACTCCAATTGGGGAAGGATTTATAACTATTAACAGGGATGAATCTGACCAGCCATTTGAAGTATTTATAACTGTGGGTAAGGGTGGAACTCACACTTTAGCTGATGCTGAGGCTATGGGGAGGTTGGTTTCACTTTCCTTGAGGCTTGGGAGAAGTGGGGGGACTATAAAACCTAAAGATGTAGCCCAAAAGATTGTGGCACAACTTAGGGGCATTGGGGGGGCATCCCATGTAGGATTTGGGAAAAATAGGGTGATGAGTTTAGCTGATGCTATAGCTAAGGCTTTAGCTGAGGATTTAGCAATTGGGGCAACAACTGGGGAACAGCCTGAACCTTTGCCTTTAAATCTAACTGAAGATCCAGTTTCTGCCTCACAAACATCACTGGTTGATGATGTGATGACTCATGCAAGTATGGCTTCAAAAGGAGCAGATCTTTGCCCAGAGTGTGGACAAGCTACTTTTGTAATGGAAGAAGGCTGCCAAAAATGCTATAGCTGCGGCTACTCTAAGTGCTAAGAGGTGGTTTCCAAAGTTAAACTTATACCAAGAGAGGGAATTTTTACCTCATGACCTTTTGCTAAATCTTCAGCCACTGCCATAGCTGCTAAAGCACCAGCAGGATTTTTAGTATGAACTTTAAACTTGTTTTCTGGTGTCTTAGTTATGGGTTTTTCTATTTCCAAAGTTAGGATTATCAGTATTTTTGCTTGTGATGTCAATCGTCATTGCGAGGAGCGAAGCGACGAAGCAATCTAGTATTGAGATTAATCGTTTTTTTCGTATAATTCCATCATGTCTGATAAAAAAAAGGCTGAGCAAAAAAAGAGAGTTAAGTTTAAAGAGACTACTAAGGGGCTGGTGATTTTATATACTGGTGAGGGGAAGGGGAAGACTACTGCTGCTTTGGGACTTGCACTGAGGGCTGCAGGGTATAAAAGGAAGGTTTTAATAGTCCAATTTGGGAAGGTTTGGTTTACAGGGGAACTTGAGGGTATAAAGATGCTTGAACCCTTTGTAAAGATTGTGCAGGGTGGGATTGGGTTTGTGAATATTTTTAATGATAAATCCAGTTTGGAAGATCATAGGAAGGTTGCTTTAAAGACCCTGGAGTACTTAAAAAAAGAGATAATTTCCGGGAAGTGGGATGTTGTGATTGCAGATGAAATTATAGGAGCATTAGCTGGGAATGTTTTAAAATTTGAAGAAGTCAGGGATTTTATAAAATCAAAGCCTGAGAGAGTGGATTTGGTGATTACAGGTCACCATGCAAAAAAGAATTTAATTGCTTTGGCAGATTTAGCTACTGAGATGAAACCCATTAAACACCCTTATGAAAAAGGTTTTCTTGCAAAACCTGGAGTTGATTATTAACTATTTATTACAGTTTGGATTTAAGATAAACTAAGAACAGTCTAAGTTTTTGGAGGGTTGACCCCGATAAAGTTCGGGGTTGACAGATTTTAGCACTCATGTTAGGATACTGCTAATTGATTTGAAAATATGGCAACTTTAGATCCTATTACACATCCATTAAAACTTTCAAAGAATATGCCTGTTGCTCCCCTTAGGGGCACAGTTATATTCCCCCAAAACACAGTCCCTATTGTTTCAGGCAGACCAAAGTCCAGATCAGCTATTGACAGCGCCTGGGCAACCAACAGATTAATTGTTTTTGTAGCCCAAAAAAATGACAGGATTGATGACCCATCTCCTGAGCAGCTTTACCAGGTTGGCACAGTCTGTTTAGTCAAAAGAGTATTAAAAGTTGATAATGAATACCAGCTTTCTGCAGAAGGACTTGTCAGAGTCTATTTAAAAAATTTCACCCAAACAGACCCTTATTTAGAGGCAGAAATAGAAGAGATTCCTGAACTTTATGAAAAAAATGAAGAAACAGAAGCACTTTTGAGGACAGTTAAAGAGCAGTTAAGAAGGTATCTGGAGCTTAATGGTAATCCCCTTTTTGATGTTTCAGCTGTAGCTAACTGGCCTCTTTTATCCCAAAGTGAAGATCCAAACCAGATTGTAAATTCTGTTTGTCAGATGATTGAGTTTAAGACTATTGATAAGCAGCAAATTTTAGAGATGGTTTCTGCAGCAGACAGACTGCAAAGAGTATCTGAGCTTTTGGCAAAAGAGATAAGGATTTTGGAGATTTCCCAAAAGATTTCATCCCACACCCAGGAAAGGGTATCCAGAATGACTAAAGAAGCAATCTTGAGAGAGCAGATGAGGTCAATTGAGGAAGAGTTGGGTGAGTCTGGAGAGAATGTAGAGATTAGGGAGTTTGAGTTAAAGATAAGAAAGGCTAATATGCCAAAAGAAGTCAGGGAAAAAGCTATGAAAGAACTCTCAAGGCTTTCTAAGATGAGTTCCTATAACCCGGAGGCTGCATATATTAGGAATTATTTGGAATGGTTGACTGACCTTCCCTGGAAATCTGCAGGAAAGACTAAGTTAAATATGAAGAAATCCCAGGAAATTTTAGATGATGAACATTATGGACTGAAAAAAGTTAAAGAAAGGGTGATGGAGTATTTAGCTGTCTATAAACTGGCAGGAAAACTGCATGGTCCAATCCTTTGTTTTGTGGGACCTCCCGGAACCGGAAAGACCTCTATTGGGAAATCTATTGCTAAAGCTTTAGGCAGAAAGTTTGTGAAAGTATCCCTTGGTGGAATCAGGGATGAGGCTGAGATAAGAGGCCACAGAAGGACTTATGTTGGGTCAATGCCTGGAAGGGTTATCCAGTCTATAAAACAGGCTGGTACTTCAAACCCTGTGTTTATGCTGGATGAGATAGATAAAATTGGGGCAGATTATAGGGGTGACCCATCCGCTGCGCTTTTGGAAGCTTTAGACCCTGAGCAAAATAATTCTTTTTCTGACCATTATTTAGAAGTTCCATATGATTTGTCTAATGTCATGTTTATAACTACAGCAAATATGCTTGATACTATTCCCCCAGCCCTTAGGGATAGATTAGAGGTTATTCCATATCCTGGTTATACAAGAGAAGAAAAGTTTAATATTGCAAAGAGGCACTTAGTACCAAAAGTTTTAGGCTCCCATGGTTTGCCTGAAAAATTAAAGATTGGGTTTGATGATGATGCAATCCATCAGGTAATTGATGGATATACCAGGGAAGCAGGGGTAAGAGGTTTAGAAAGAGAACTGTCTGCAGTTGTTAGGAAAATTGCCAGAAAATATGCAGAGGGTGAGATTAAAAAAGAATATGAGATTACTGAGCAGGAAATAAGAAAACTTCTAGGGCCTGTTAAATTTATCCCTGAGCTTGCAGAGATTGAAGATATGGTTGGTGCTTCAACAGGGCTTGCCTGGAGTGAGGTTGGAGGATCTGTGATGTTTATTGAGGTTACCCTAATGCCTGGTAAAGGTGCAGTGCAGCTGACTGGTCAGCTGGGTGAGGTGATGAAAGAGTCAGCCCAGGCTGCAATGAGTTATGTCAGGACAAACTGGTTTAGAATGGGATTGCCAGAGAAATTTTTCCACAAAGTAGATGTACATGTACATGTACCAGAAGGTGCTGTACCAAAGGATGGTCCATCTGCAGGTATTGCACTAACTACTGCAATAGTTTCTGCTTTTACTAAGATTCCTGTCAGGAAAGATGTGGCTATGACTGGTGAGGTAACTTTAAGGGGTAGGGTTTTAGAGATTGGGGGGTTTAAAGAAAAAGTTTTGGCAGCACACAGAGCAGGGGTTAAAGTGGTTATTGCACCAGAGCATAATAAAAAAGACTTAGAGGATATTCCAGAGAATGTGGTAACTGATTTAGAGTTTCATTTTGTAAAACACATGGATGAAGTATTAGACTTAGCTTTAGTTAGATCTCCAAAACCAGGTTCTTTAAAAAGATCACCTGTAGTCCCAAGACCAGCTGTAGCATAGTAATTATCCTCAGGGTATAATTCCCAACATGAGTGAAAGAAAATTGACCTTTGATGAGAGGCTTGATTTGCTGAGGAGATACAGAAAGCGTAAGGTTCAGTATTTAGAAGAATTGGATCCGAGGAAAGAAGGTTTACTTAGAAACGCAGAAGCTGGATTTATTGGATTGTCTGCACTTTGCGGGGCATTAGTTTTTGCTTCAATCTTTGGGGTAGCTGCAGCTGATTACTTAAAAACCAGGCCTGAATTTTCCTTTTTAAAAAGTGAACCAAGTATAATTGCCTATTGTACTAATGAAAATGGTGAAGCAGGAACGCATGTTGCTATTAAGATAAGTTTTAGGCCATTTAATGATTTAAGTGAAGGTGTAACCGTTGTTACAACAGCCAGTTCATCCAACAAAGCAGAGGTTATTTCGCACAGTCAATTTTACTCTGAAGTGCCTATAGAAGATACGATCCATGTTAAGAGGAGTTTTAGAGGAAGAGTTATGCTATTTAGAAGTGAAAATATTTATGATTCAACAAAGAGATATACAGATGATTCAAAGAAGTTATATGAAAAAGATGTGGATATTAAATGCTAACTCCCCCTTGACTAAACTTAGTCTTATAGTGTAGATTTACCGCCAGTAGAGATTACTTCGGGTCAAAGTTGACCCTCGCAATGACAGGATTTTTTTTGTATATTATCTAAAGACATGAATTTACAAAGCTTTGTAGATATATTTATTTGGGGGGCTGCAGGAGCTGCCACACTTTATGGACTTATTTTATCCTACCTTATTTTAAGACTTCCTGATGGAAATGAAAAAATGAAAGAGATTGCTTCTGCAATTCAGGAGGGGGCAGCAGCTTATTTATCCAGGCAATACATGGTGGTTTCTTTGGTGGCTGTTGTTTTAGCTGCACTGATTTATCAGTTTTTGGGTTTAAATAGCGCTCTGGGATTCTTGGTTGGAGCAGTTTGCAGTGGAATTGCAGGCCTTATCGGAATGCTTATTGCTGTGAGGGCAAATGTCAGGTGTGCAGAAGCTGCAAAAGATGGATTATCCCAGGCTTTTAATGTGGCTTTCAGAGGTGGGACTGTAACCGGGTTTTTGGTTGTTGGTTTAGCGCTTTTTGCAACTTATGGGTTTTATAAATACACAGGTGATCTAACAGCTTTGGTGCCACTTGGCTTTGGTGCATCTTTAATTTCTGTTTTTGCCAGGCTTGGTGGAGGGATATTTACTAAAGGAGCAGATGTAGGTACAGATATGGTTGGGAAAGTAGAAGCTGGGATTCCTGAGGATGATCCAAGAAATCCTGGTGTGATTGCAGATTTAGTGGGTGATAATGTTGGTGATGATGCAGGAATGGCTGCAGATGTATTTGAGACTTATGTAGTAACTGCTGTAGCTGCAATAATTTTAGGGGAATTAACTTTGTCAGGTTTGGGGGAAAATATAGTCAATTATCCACTTGCTCTAATGGCAGGGGCAACTTATGCTTCAATAATAGGAACTCTTTTTGTCAGATTATCTGGTAACAAAATCATGGGGGCTTTGTATCAGGGTCTGATAATCTCAGCTGTTTTGGCAGCAGGAGCTTTTTACTTTATAACCAATAGTTTAATTGGAGAAAGTGGACCTTTTTCAAGCTTTAATTTATTTTTATCTGCAGTAGTAGGGCTTTTAGTTACAGGTGGGATGGTGATTATTACTGAATACTACACAGGTACAAAGTATTCTCCTGTGAAGCATATAGCAGAAGCTTCAAAGACAGGACATGGAACAAATGTGATTGCAGGTTTGGCTGTGTCTATGAAATCCACATTTGCACCAATTATTTTAATCTGCACTGCTATACTTTTTGCATACTCTTTAGCAGGGCTTTATGGAATAGCATTAGCTGCTGTAGCAATGCTTTCACTTGCTGGAATAGTTGTAGCAATTGATGCATTTGGGCCTATTACTGATAATGCTGGGGGAATTGCAGAGATGAGTGGGCTTCCTGCGAAAGTAAGAGGGGTGACTGATCCTTTGGATGCAGTTGGGAATACCACAAAAGCTGTAACTAAAGGTTATGCAATTGCATCTGCAGGACTGGCTGCATTGGTTCTATTTGCAGCATACCAGCAGGAACTTGGGAGTGCAGTGGTTTTTGATCTGGCAAACCCAATGGTATTAGTGGGACTTTTCATTGGGGGTGCACTGCCATATGTATTTGCAAGTTTAGCTATGGAGGCTGTAGGAAAAGCTGGAGCCAAAGTGGTAGAAGAAGTCAGAAGACAGTTTAGGACTATGAAGGGGATAATGACTTATGAGGAAAAGCCTGACTACGGCGCTTGTGTATCTATTGTGACAGCAACTGCACAAAAAGAGATGATTCTTCCAACTTTAATTCCAATTCTAGCTCCAATTTTAGTTGGACTGTTTTTGGGGCAGCAGGCTTTGGGGGGAATGCTGATGGGAGTTATAGTAACAGGGTTATTTGTAGCTTTATCTATGACAACTGGTGGAGCTGCCTGGGATAATGCTAAAAAATATATTGAGTCAGGAAAATTTGGGGGAAAAGGTTCATTTGCTCACCAGTCTGCAGTAACAGGAGATACAGTAGGAGATCCATATAAGGATACTGCCGGGCCTGCTATAAACCCCATGATCAAAGTAGCAAACATTGTAGCTCTTCTTCTGGTAAGTTTAATGAAATAAATGGAAAGTAAGATCAAGAATTCTTTTCCCTTTGAAAGTAAACCAATCCTTTGTAGAAATTTAAGTCAGGAAGTAGATGTTAGTATTGATGCTTTAGTTGCAGCAAAAATTTATAGAAGTAGGGATCGCGCTTTAGCTGGACTTGTTGAGGAAGGTCTTGAAGCTTTTATAGAGAAAAATCCTAAAATGTTGGGAGTTATAGAGACTTATAAGGAATTTCAAGAAGCAGCTTCAAAAATGAAATAACTTTTATCTAGTTCCGTTTAGGTCTATTTTTCTGAGTCTGACATTTTTTGGGGTGACTTCTACTAATTCTGAGTCATTAATGTATTCCAGGGCATCTTCCAGGTCCATGAGTTTTGGGGTATTAAAGTGTTCAGAAACTCCCTCTCCAGAGGATCTGTGATTAGTTTGTTGTTTTTCTTTAACTACATTTACAGAGATATCTCCAGGCCTTGAGCTTTGCCCAACTACCTGACCTTTGTAAACTGTAACACCTGGACCCAGAAAAAGTGTTCCTCTGGACTGGATACCAGTAAGGGCATAAAGTTTGGTTGCACCATTTTCATGGACAACTAGTGAACCATTATCCCTTTGGAAAGACTGACCTGGATCTTGGGCAAATTCATAAAAGTTTGTATTAATAATTCCCAGGCCTTTGGTGTCAGTAATAAATTCTGACCTATATCCAAAAAGTTCTTTGGTTGAGATTATAAATTCCATAGTGGCTGTGCCATTATCATTTGTCATGTTTTGTAAATTTCCATGCCTTAAACCCATCTTTTGCATAACTACTCCAGAATATGTTTCTGGTACTTCTATATAAACTTTTTCAAATGGGGTAAGGGTTTGACCATTTTCCTGCTTTTCTATTACCTGAGGCCTTGAGACCTGGAATTCATAACCTTCCCTTCTTAACCTTTCAATTAAAATTGCCAGATGCAGTTCTCCTCTTCCTGAAACTTCCCATCCGCCACTTGTTTCCTTAACCTTTAGAGCAACATCATCTTCAGCTGCTTTAAACAACCTTTCTGCAATTTGACGGGATGTTTTAAACTCCCCTTCTTTTCCTGCAAATGGTGAAGTGTTTACACCAAAGGTCATTTTAACTGTGGGTTCTTCTATGGATAAAAGAGGAAGAGCTTGGGTATCTAAATTATCTGCAATGGTTTCACCAATTGTGATCTCAGGGATTCCTGAAAGGGCAATAATATCTCCGGCAAACGCTTCTTTGGCATCAATCCTATCCAATCCTTCAAAAGTCATAAGGGAGGTTAACCTGAATTTTGCTTTTTGCCCATCCCTGTTGATATGGATTACATCCTGGTTTGCATTGACTTTACCATTCATTATTCTACCTGTAGCAATTCTGCCTTTGAAATTATCATATGAGGTGGAGGTGATTAAAATTTGAAGTGGTTTCTCCGGATCTCCAGATGGTTGAGGGATTTCTTTTAAAATTGTTTCAAAAATTGGGGTAATATCTGTCATTGAATCTAAGTTTGGTTCTAAACCTGCCAGGCCATTTTTAGCTGAGGCATAAACAATTGGGAAATATGCAGAGTCTTCATCTGCACCAAGTTCTATAAAAAGATCAAAGGTTTTGTTTATAACATATTCAATTCTGGCATCTGCTTTATCAATTTTATTTATAACTACAATAATTTTTAATCCTAAACTTAAAGCCTGTTTTAAAACAAACCTGGTTTGAGGCATAGGGCCTTCTTTTGCATCAACCAGGAGTAAACAGCCGTCAACAAGTTTTAGGACTCTTTCTACTTCTCCTCCAAAATCTGCATGGCCAGGGGTGTCAACAATATTAATTTTGGTGCCAAGATAATTTACTAAAGCATTTTTGGAGAAAATTGTAATGCCTCTTTCTTTTTCAAGCTCATTAGAATCCATTATCAGATTTGTGTCTTTTAAGTCCTTGGAGAGTTTGGTTTCAGTTTGGCGCAGCAAAGAGTCAACAAGAGTAGTCTTGCCGTGGTCTACATGGGCGATGATTGCAACATTACGAATATTCATAAATTTTACCCAGAATAGATATTATACCTGATTTGAGAGAATAAAGAAACTATAGGATCACATTAATTTTTTGAAAAAGACTATTTATTCTTTAAACGCGTAGTGATATCTTATACTGAATGCCCAGAGATAAATGATGGAGCATTTAGACAGAAAAGAGGCAATTAGGAGAATGGCTGCAATTAGTGTGGCCCCTTTTATAGCCCCAAAACTCATTCTTCCTGGAATCTCTGAGGCTAATAATAAGTATCAGGTTCCCAATGTTATTGTTAAGAAGTCTCCTTCTTTTGATCCTTCTTCAAATCTGGGAATTAATGTAAATCCAGCATTAGTTGACTGCAATGCAAAATTTATAAAAGATTTGGGAGCTTCTTGGGTTAGGCTAGTCCTAAATCCCCATACTGACTTTGGACCTTATTTAAGAGAATTAGAGAGTGTTGGTTTAGAGGCTGTTTGTGTAATAGGGCAGGAAAGCATAAAAGTTGGTGATTGGAATGATGAAAACCTTCTTAGCAGTAATCAATTTAAGTTATCAGCTGAATACTATGCTGAAAAATATAGTGGTTACCGTTTTGCACTTCAAATTGGAAATGAGCCAGATAATATCCCAACTGAAGATAGAGTAGAAAGCGAAGCGAGCTGGTGGCTGTATCAGGAAGTATTTAATAATTTGCTTGAATCCTACAGGGAAGTCTTTACAGATAGATTTTTAATAGCCGGGGGTGTATGTACTGGTGATTCTTATTATTTAGATAGGGTTAATTTATCTCATGTAAATGCCTTTGCAGTGCAGCTGTATGGAGTGGATACACCTGAGGTTTCTTCTAATGAGGGTTTTACTGACGCTGCTTCTGCTTTAGGAAGGTATAAAATAAACCTTCCAGTTTTTATTACAGAAACAGGGGTAAATCACCTTAATTATACTGATGATGAAGCAGTTAAGTACTCTTTTGCTCTTTTGAATTACTATATAAAAAGGGGTATTCCTATTGCTTATTATTGTCTTTCAGATCTGATGCATGATGATCATGGGATTTTTGACAAAAATGGAAATCCAAAACCTATCCTTAAGTCATTTTTGAAGGTTGCCTGGGGAGAGGATGTGCCCATAGATTCATTTCATCTAAACCCTGTTAAGGAAGAAGTTGTAGAAAAAGAGCCTGTTGTACAATTTACAGATTTTTCTTCTCGTTAAATTTTGGAATAAGTACCGCGTACGGAAGATATCCTAGTCCTTCGACTTCGCTCAGGACTAACGAACCAGATCAAAGATCTTTGTTCTCTCTTAACACAGTTATTACAAAATTAATGGTCACAAGGACCAATAAATTTTGTAAGTACCGCGTACGGGAGTCGAACCCGTGATCTTAACATTGAGAATGTTATGTCCTGGACCACTAGACGAACGCGGCTCGCTTTGCTCGCCTTGTCCGTCTGCGAGTATTCCGTTTACTCTTTTGATTGCTGTCAAAGAGTAAACTCCAAACTCTAATGACGAACGCGGCGCAGGTCAATTATAGCAATTTAGCCTCAAAAAAGATATACTTTTAGGCATGGCATTAGATCAGTTGAAAAAAGAGAGAATTAAGAAGCTCAATAATATTAAAAAGCTGGGAGTTAATCCTTACCCTGCAAAAGCTAAGAGGACTTTTGAGATACACAAAGCCAGGGGAATTTTGGGCAGAAAAGTTGTAGTTGCAGGAAGGATAAGATCCCTACGTCCTCATGGAAAGATTACTTTTGCAGATTTAGAGGATGCCAGTGGTAGAATGCAGCTTTTTTTCTCTTTGAATGATCTTCCAGGGGAAAAATATGATTTTTTAGTAAATTTAGATTTAGGGGATTTTATAGAAGTTTCTGGTGAGGTTTTTAAAACCCAGGCTGGTGAAGTAACTGTTAAGGTAAAAGACTATAAAATTTTAACTAAATCTTTACTTCCCCTTCCTTCTTCCTGGTATGGACTTAAAGACATTGAAGAAAGAAACAGGAAAAGATATCTGGATCTACTTATGAATCCAGAAGTTAGGACAACTTTTGAAACAAGGTCAAAAATAGTTCATGCAATAAGAAAATTTTTAGTAGAAGAAAAGGGATATTTTGAAGTGGAAAATCCAGTACTCCAACCTTTATATGGTGGAACAAGAGCCAGGCCTTTTAAAACACATCACAACAGCTTAGATGCAACATTATACTTAAGGATTTCCAATGAACTTTATTTAAAAAGATTAATTGTTGGTGGGTTTGAGAAAGTTTTTGAGATTGGACACACCTTTAGAAATGAAGGGATGGATAGAAACCATAACCCTGAATTTACCATGCTTGAGACAATGGAGGCTTATGCAGATTATATAGATAATATGAATTTGGTGGAAGAGATGTTTGAGTATGTTGCAAAATCTGTTTTTGGTAGTACTAAACTTGAGTACCAGGGCCAGGTTTTAGAATTTAAAAGACCCTGGATAAGAGTAAAACTTGAGGAATTATTTAAGAAGCACACAGGGGTTAAATTTTCAAGCATTGATACTTTAGAAAAAGCTACAACTCTTGCTAAAAAACTTGGGGTAGAGATTAAAGATTATATGACTGATGGGGAAATTTTACTTGAGATTTTTGAGAAAAAATGTACTTCGCAGTTAATCCAGCCAACTTTTGTTTATGATTATCCTGCAGATTTTTACCCTTTAGCTAAGAAGAAAGCTGATGATCTAAGGTTTGTTGAGAGTTTTGATATTTATGTTGTAGGGATGGAGATGGGGACAAATTATTCAGAGGCAAATGATCCATCCCAGGTAAGAGAGGCCTGGGTTAAAGAAAAGAAAAAAGAACAAAAGGGAAATCCAGAAGCCCAAAAAATGGATGAGGATTTTTTGGAAGCGCTGGAGTATGGAATGCCTCCAACTTCTGGGATTGGTCCTGGGATAGACAGGTGGATAATGGTGATGACAAACTCCCCATCAATTTCTGATGTGATAGCATTTCCAACTTTAAAACCTGAAAGGAAAAAATGATTAAAGATTAATGATTTATGAATAGAGAACAGGCGTACAACTTAATGACTGAGATGATAAAGAATCCTAATTTGAGGAAACATGGAGTAGCTGTGGAGGCTATTATGAGGGCTTTGTGCAAATATTTAAAAGAGCGGGTCCGTGTCCACCCCGGGGGTGGAAGCAAGGTTACTGCTGGCCCGCACCCCCGGGGTGATGCCAAAGTGGATGAATTTGATGAAGAGGAATGGGCAATAGTTGGGCTTTTACATGATGCAGATTATGAGTTGATAGAAAAAGACCCAACCAGACATACTTTGGTGACTGAGGAAAAGTTAAGAGAAAAAGGGGTTAACAATGAGAGGATGATTTCTGCAATAAAAGCTCACCACGATGGAATAAAAGAGGGAAGGGATAATTTGCTTGAGAGTTCAGTTTATGCAGCTGATGAGCTGTCAGGGTTAATTACAGCTTGTGCTTTGGTACAGCCAGATAAAAAACTTGCACCTGTTAGTGTGGAGTCTGTAATGAAGAAATTTAAACAAGCTAATTTTGCAGCAGGTGCAAGAAGAGACCAAATTTTGGCTTGTGAGAAAGAATTAGAGATTCCTTTAAGAGAATTTGTTAAGATAGCTTTAGATGCAATGAAAGGAATTTCATCTGAGCTGGGTTTGTAATATTGTAGTTCTCCACAAGGTCGAACAAAAAAGAATTTTTCTTCGAGCGAGCGGAGCGAGTCGAGAAGTACAAATATGTTAGATATAAATTTTATTAGAGAAAACACAGATTTAGTTAAAAAAGCAGTCCTCGATAAAGAGATTAAGCTTGATGTGAATGAATTACTAAAACTTGATGATAGAAGGAGAGAATTGCTTGGTAAAGTTGAGGATTTAAGGGCACAAAGAAACCAGGCTGCAAAGGAGAGGAATATAGAACTTGGGAAAAAGGTAAAAGGTGAATTAGATGGGTTGGAAGATGAATTGAGAAAGGTTGAGGAAAAATTTAGAGAACTTATGCTTTTAGCCCCAAATATTCCTGCCCCTGATGCACCAGTTGGAAAAGATGCCCAGAATAATGAGGTAATCTATAAGTGGGGAAATAAACCTGACTTTGATTTTGAAGTTAAAGACCACATAGAACTTGGGAAGAATTTAGATATTTTGGATTTGGAACAGGGTGCAAAGGTCTCTGGATTTAGGGGATATTATCTAAAAAATGAGGGTGCAGTTTTGCACTGGGCAATTTTAAGGCTGGCTATGGATAGGATTTTATCCCATGGATTTAGTTTAATGGTCCCCCCCACTTTAGTACATGAGGAAGTTTTAGAAGGGTCAGGCCATTTCCCTTTTGGGAAAGAGAATATTTACCAGATTGCCAATCCTGGGAAATTAGATAGTGGTGAGGATATTAAAAAACCTGTGTTTTTAACAGGTACTTCTGAACCATCTTTGCTTGCATACTTTATGGGTAAGACTTTAAGTGAGGAAGACCTGCCTGTTAAAGTTGCTGCAATGACCCAATGCTATAGATCAGAGGTTGGTGATTATGGTAAAGATACAAGGGGCCTTTATAGGATTCATGAGTTTACTAAAGTTGAGCAAGTTGTTATTTGTTCAGCTGATTTGGATGAATCTGAAAAATTATTTAAAGAGATGCAGGAAATTTCCCAAAAGATTTTAGAGGATTTAGGGATTCCCTACCAGGTTATTGCAACTTCTACAGGAGATATGGGGGCAGGCAAATACAGGATGAATGATATAGAGGCTTGGATGCCTGGCAGAAATAAATATGGGGAGACTCATTCTAATTCTAATTTGACTGACTGGCAGGCAAGAAGACTTAATATAAAAGTGAGATATAAGAATGAAGATATAAAATATGTATACACACTTAATAATACTGTTATTGCATCCCCTAGAATTTTAATTGCAATTTTGGAAAATTTTCAGCAAAAAGATGGGTCTATAAAAATTCCTGATATTTTAATCCCTTATACTGGTTTTTCAGAAATTTCATCCAAACATTAGTTAGGTGGGGGAACTGAAGGTAGTGGAGGACCAGGAGGGATTGTGGGACTGGCTGAAGAGCTTTGTCTTTGTTTTAAAAGATCAACTGCTGAAGTACCAGAAGGTGTAGGGGTTGGTGTTACCAGGCTTGAGGAAGTTGTGGCTGGAGGAACTGAAGGGAGAGGAAGCGGTGGCGGAGTGGGAACTTGAGCTGGAGGGTTAGTTAGTGTAGATTCTTCTTGAGCTGGTATTGAAGCTGGAGATGGGGCTCCAGGTTTGCCTATTCCTAAGATAAAGTATGCAGATAATCCAGAGACTATTAAAATTACAATAATCCCAACAATTATCAATATTTTTGAAATATTGAAGTGATTTCCTGATGTAGTAATAGATTCAGGAGTATTATTTGAGGGGACTACTAAATTTTCTGGTTGAGCAATGGGTGGAGTGTAAACTTCATTGTGATTATTTGCGGGAGGCGTTTCTGATATTAAGTGGGAAAGGTCTGTGGGTGCAGTTTCAGTTGGAGTCTGAGGTGATGGAGGTGTAGATCCAGGTTGTTCAGCTCCCCCTAATCCTAAGCTCTGACTAAGATTTGGAGGCATATTTGGAGTTTGGGAATTATCTGGTGCAAAAACTTCTGGAGCTATTGGCTGGGTTGGTGCTGGAGGTTCTTGAAGTGTTGTTTCAGGAGGAGTTAGAGGGTTGACAGAAGGGGTAGCTCCATCAATTGTACCTGAAAATGCTGGTTGAGAGGGAATGCTTGGAGTTAAGTTATCAAGAGGTGGTGCTGCAGGTGGGGTGGTTGAGTCCAGTGGTGTAGATCCAAAACTTTGGGGAGGATTAGATGGAGGAGCTGGATCAATGGTAGAAGATGGGGGTGCAGAAAAACCTGTTGAAGCAGGTAAATCTGGTGAAGAAGATGAGGGTATATCAAGCGAGATTGGCTGGATAGGTGTTTGTGGAGATGCAGTTATATTTTGGGTTGGGTCAGAGGCAGGAGTGGCTGGGGGTTGTGCCTGTGATAACCCTCCACCTGGGGTAGAAGGCCAGCTAAATCCAGAGGGTGGGTTATTGGGATCGTTTGGGTTGTTAGAATTAGGATTATTAGGGTCCATGGGCAGTTCCTTAGCCTTTAGTGTAGCTAATTTGTATGTCTGTTATCAAGAGTTAAATTACGTAGTCTGTTGTGAAGGTCGCTCGTCAGATCATAAAGTACCGTTCGGGCCGGATCCCTCACTGTTGGTGAGCAAGTCACCGAACTACTGCATGACTTGCTCACCGACTACTTTATTGATTCTGACTTCGCTACCTTATGCCAGCTCTGTGAAATTGATGGATTTTTAGGTATAATTGCATCCATGTTAAATATATTTAGCAAACTTATTGATGCTAATCAGAGAGAAGTGAAAAGGCTTGCAAATACAGTCAGGGAAGTTAATTCCCTAGAGCCTAAAATTAAAAAACTCACAGATTCTCAAATTAAGTCAAAATCAGAGGAGTTGAGGAAAAAAGCTCAAAGTGGTGAGGATTTAAATAAGTTATTGCCTGAGGCTTTTGCACTTATTAGGGAAGCAGCTTTTAGAAGTTTAGGCCAGAGGCACTTTGATGTCCAGCTTATTTCTGCAGCTGCATTGCATGAAGGGAAGATTGCTGAACAAAGAACTGGTGAGGGTAAGACTTTGTCTGCCACTCCTGCTGTATTTTTGAATGCATTAACAGGTAAAGGGGTACATGTTATTACTGTAAATGATTATTTGGCCAGAAGAGATGCTGGATGGATGGGGCCAATTTACCACATGCTTGGGGTGAGTGTAGCTGTTATAGTTCATGATGCAGCTTACCTTTATGATCCAAAATATTCTGCAAAGGATGTAAGTGATAAAAGACTTAAGCATTTAAAACCTGTTTTCAGAAAAGAAGCTTATTATGCAGATATAACTTATGGGACTAACAATGAGTTTGGATTTGATTATTTGCGGGATAACATGGCCCTTTCTTTGGAAAACCAAAACCAGAGAGGCCACTTTTATGCAATTGTTGATGAGGTTGACTCAATTTTAATTGATGAGGCAAGAACCCCTTTAATTATTTCTGCACCTGCCCAGGAAGCTACTGACAAATATATCCAGTTTACAAAGATAATAGATAAGTTATCTGCAGATACAGATTATGTAATTGATGAAAAACTAAGGACTGCCCATTTAACAGAGCATGGGACTTTAAAAATTGAAAAAATTTTGGGGGTAGATAACCTATATGAGAAAGATTTTTCTTCTTTACATCATATGGAGGAAGCTTTAAAAGCCAAAACACTTTTTCAGATAGATAAAGATTATGTGGTTAAAGATGGGGAGGTAATTATTGTTGATGAGTTTACCGGAAGGCTGATGCCTGGGAGAAGATATTCAGAGGGGCTTCATCAGGCAATTGAAGCAAAAGAGGGTGTGCAAATTCAGCAGGAGTCCCAAACTTTGGCAACCATTTCTTTCCAGAATTACTTTAGGATGTATGAAAAACTTGCAGGTATGACTGGTACAGCTGCAACAGAGGCAGAAGAGTTTCATAAAATCTATAAACTGGATGTTATTATTGTGCCTACTAATATGGACATGATAAGAATTGATGATGCTGATGCAATTTATAAAACTATTGGTGCAAAATATTCAGCTGTAGCAGCAGAGATAGAAAAAATTCATGCTACTGGACAGCCAGTTTTAGTTGGTACTACATCAATTGAAAAAAATGAATTTTTATCTGACCTTTTAAAGAAAAAGAAGATCTCCCATGCTCTTTTAAATGCTAAAAATCATGAAAAAGAAGCTGAGATTATTGCAGATGCAGGAGCCAAGGGTGCTGTGACAGTTGCTACAAACATGGCAGGAAGAGGAGTGGATATCCAGTTGGCTAAGGGGGTAGCAGAGCTTGGGGGGCTTTATGTAATTGGTACTGAAAGGCATGAGTCCAGAAGGATTGATAATCAGCTTAGGGGTAGGTCTGGAAGGCAGGGGGATCCAGGTGTCTCTAAGTTTTTTGTTTCATTGGAGGATGATTTAATGAGGATTTTTGGAGGGGACCAAGTGGCAAAAGTGATGAACTTTTTAAAGATGCCTGAGGATGTACCAATTGAGAATCCTCTTGTTTCTAAAGCAATTGAAGGGGCCCAGAAAAAAGTTGAGGGTCACAACTTTGATATCAGAAAACACACTGTTGAATATGATGATGTGATGAATCAGCAAAGACAGATTATTTATGGGGTAAGAAAGCAAATTTTAGAAGCAACAAGTCAGTCGTCAGTCGTCAGTCGTCAGTCGTCAGACTCCTTGAAAGAGCAGATACTTGAGAAGGTTGATAAAGAGATTGAAGGAGTAGTTTTGGCAAATTCCCAGGATGGAGTAGATTTTGAAAAAATTGTTGAGGATATGTCTACCATAGTTCCTTTTGATGATAAATCTAAAATAGATTTGCAAAAACAGGTAGAACAATTAAATTCTGAGCATATAACTGAATTTTTAATTAAGCTTGCAAGAGATTTATATGGGCAAAGGGAAAAACAGGTGGGAGAAGATATATCAAGACAGATGGAGACATTTGTTTATTTAAATACTATAGATACACTTTGGATTGAGCATTTAGATACTATGGATGATCTAAGGGCAGGGATTGGGCTCAGGGGTTATGCCCAAAGGGATCCTTTGGTTGAATATAAAAAAGAAGGGTTTGATTTATTTGAGAGATTACTTATAAATGTAGATTCAGAGGTAGTCCATAGGATTTTTAAAGTTTCAGTAGAGCACAGGCATCCAATTGCTCCCCAGCCTGTGGTGGATCTGGATAAAGCTCTGGAAGAGCATGAAGAAGCATTAGATGAGAAAACTTTGATGGAAGAAGTAGGACAATTAATGCCGCAAGTAGAAGAGACAAGAGACAAGATACAAGATACAAATAATGGGGAAACTAAGGTTGTGGTAGAAGGGTCAAGTAATGATGCTGCATATTCAACACCTGAACCCTCCCGTCATTCTGAACAAGTTTTGGAATCTGTACCAGATGTAGTAGTTGAACAGCCATCACCAACTACAAAAGTAACTGTTGAAAGAGGGGGGCAAGTTGTTGCCCAGCAAGTTTATAGAGAAGATGGAGGTTTGCAACAAAATAAAATTGGCAGGAATGATCCTTGTCCCTGTGGATCAGGGCTTAAGTGGAAGAAGTGCCATCTAAATAGGGAACCGCAAGGATAGGTTGTTCTACAATCCTATAACTAGAATCGAAAATCTATTTCAATTTTTCCATTTCCTGCTCTGATCTCTTTGACTATCATACGTAGTACATGTTTTCTCTCTTCAAGTTCCGAACTATCCCATAAAGTATTGAAGTCATCTAGGGATTTAGTAAATTTCTCTAGCTCTTTGCGACGCTCATTAAGTTGTTGAACCTTAAATTGATAATCATCGGTTACCACATGGTATTTAGTTACCTCTTCCTCCAGACGCTTCATATTGCCCGCATACACATCTATAGAGTCAATACCCGCCTCGTATGCCTCTTTGACTCTCTCACGTCTTCTATCGATATCTGCGAGGTGCTTAGCTGCTAATTTGTAATCTGATTCAAGGTTATCTGTAATAGCAATATTTCTGTCAAATATAAGCCTTTCTCTGGCAGTAGGATTGTTTACGAGATTGCGTATCTGATTCAAGACAAAATCTTCAAGCCTTGTTGCACTCATAATCCTTCGTTGGCATATTCCACTGTACTTGTAGCCTCCGCACAAGTACTCATAAGTAGTGGTATCATTCCATTTCGGATTTTTCTTCTTTCTGTTGTGGTGGCGGGTAAGATAAGTTACACCTGATCCGCAACGAATACATTTTGCTATGCCTGTAAGTAAACCTCTGCTTTGTTTTGCTCGTCCTTTTTGCGAGTTTCCCCTAATCCTTTTCTCCTTTTGAGCGAGCTTAAATATTTCTTCAGGTATAATGGCTTTGTGTATTCCGTCTTCAACAATGCCTTTATGATCTCGTAACTTTCGTTGTTTGTTTTTTGCATAGTCTGCATGTCTCCAACCCCAAAGTACCTTTCCAGTATAAGTTTGGTTTTGAAGCATATATTTGATCGCTTGGGCTCTCCAATATTTACCTCTTGGAGGTTTTATGCCTTTTTCTGTGAGTGCAAAGGCAATACTTAAAGCCCCTCTTCCTTTAGTGTATTCTTCAAATATCCAGCGAATAGTTTTAGCGTTTTCTTCATCAACCTCAACTTTTCTTTGAACTTTATTTTTATCATCAATCCAACGAATAATTTTATAACCATAGGGCACGTTGTTTGGTATCTTTCCAGCTTTTGCTACAGCTACCTTACCCATCGTCATTCTACGCCTGATCTTATTCCTTTCGATTTCGTTCATGGTGTCACTGAAGCCTTCTACCATTATGCCTAAGTCGTCATCTGTAGGATCGTAAAGTTTTGGATCTCTCGGCTCAACAGGGGTTGCAAGCGAATACGTTTGTATAAATATCTTCTTTAGCTCATCTCTAGATTTAGTAGCCAGTGATTTATTTCGTGCAAATCTATCAAAATCTTTTACTATTACAAGATCGAATTTGTAGGCAAGGGCATCCTGCATGAGTTTTTGGAAACCTAGTCTTTCTTCCATTAAATGGCCACTTTCTGCGTCGATATAGGGTTCTTCAACCAGTTCCCAGCCGTGATCGGCTATGGCTTTTTTGCACACTCTTATTTGATCGGGGATAGATTCCTTGCCGTCTGCTTGTTCTTTTGTTGAGACTCTTCCGTAAATAACAGCTCTAATTTTAAATTTATTTTCCATATTACATTTAATCGAACAATTTATTTCTTCAACTTAATTTCTACTGAATTCAAATAAGCCAAGACATCTTCTTTTCTATAGCGTCTATCATTTCTGGAACCTACACGAATAGCTACAAGCTTTCCTTTTTTGTCCCATTCCCTTAAAGTCCAATTGCTAACCCCTAGAATTCTTGCTGTTTGCTCAAGTGTTAAGAGATATCCCCAAGTATTTGGATCTGAAGGAGAAAATAAACTAGTTGATTTACTATTTACCATAACTTATACTAAGTTAACCATAGTTAAATGTAAAATGCAATATGAATAATGATGTAATCTTAGATTCTCTGAGACTAGTAAAAAATATTCTTAATTCGCTACTGCCAGAAGAAAAAGGAGCAATAGTAAATATTGCTAGAGATAAAAGAGATTCTTTCCAACTTAAAGGAATAGCAACAATATATGGCTACAAACAAGACAAGACGCCTGTATTTTTAGAAAAACATGGAGTAATAGAGGCTATAAACACTAGAAAATGGCACGTCGATAATGTTGATGAAAATGATGATTGGGTAAAGCAAGTCTTGCCAGAAATAAATTTCGTAGATCCTATTTTTACAAAAGCTCTCGCTAAAGATTACTTAGAAGATAATCAAATACCTAAATATTATTACGAGGCTACTTATTGGGGTGGAGTTCCTACTGTTTACTCATGGGGGCCTAAGAAAGATAGACATGCAGCAATTTTAGTTAGCGTTGACGGCCTCAATAAGTTTATAGAAATGTTTGATGTTCAAAATAGTAAATTTGCTCAGAAAGAAAAAATCGTGACATTTGATGATGCGACTGGTGAGGTTAAAGTAAGTGGTAATACTTTAGGTAAGATAAGAAAAAATACAGATCAGTTTGAATTATGCAATGTAGTTCTTAAGAATGGAGCCTCTAAAAAGAAAACATGGGAATGGGATGAGATATTAAATAAGTGGCATATGGATAATCTAGATAATCTAAAGGCTAAGAAAATGAAGGTTTATCGTGCAGCTCGGGAGATAAATAAAAAAATTGCTCAAGTTAGTGAATATAAAGAATTCTATATTTTTACTACTAACACCTTACAGCTAAATCCTATCTTCAAATAATTGTTTGTCTAACATTATATAAATTTAGACAAATCCTCTTTTTGTAAACTTTGGTTGACATGCAAAGTCAGCCATTTTCAAAACTCACACCAGAACAACAAGAGAAGGTAATAGATAACGTGGTTCATGCTGTCCAGATTTTACATGCTTCTGTAAAGGCACGAAAAGAAAAAGAATTTATTGAAAAAATACAAAATGGAAAAACCAAATATGGAAAAACCAAAAGAGTATAAATGTAATGATTTCTATCAAGCTGTAATCCTTAAAACTGCGGGAGTACCTCTAATTCGACTAGAAAAAACCACAGAACGCTTTTTCAATTTTGTGTTCGATGATCCAGAAGAAAATGTTAAAAACATAATCTCACAATACTGGAATAACAAATTGAAAGTTGACGCAAGAGACTTAATTGAAAGTATTAACGAGCTCAAAACTCGTATTCATTCAGGAGTATAGGAGATAAAAATGACACAAGTAGACAGAACCTTTGAAGTCAATTTGACAGAGACAGAAATAGCAATCTTAAAGGCAGCACTTAAATACTATGTGTTGGATGTGAGTCTTGGTTATGCAATTTGGGGTGAGACCGCTCGCACTTTCGGAACAAGTGATGAGTTCTATATTAATTTGGCTTGTCAGATACAAAAGAGATTGGAGGATCTTTCAAAAATAGAAGCCCATTTTGGTTGGTGGGGAGATATTGATCGGATGTTTCAACTTGGTAAAAAAGAACTAAACAAGATCAAGCGGGAGCAGAAAAAAATTGATGAGGAGCTTGATCGCGAATACAAGCTGACAGAGGGGTTTATTAGGTATATCAATGAGCATGGTTTGAATGGGGAAGAGATAAGCAAAGAAGTTTACGAAGAGATTCGTAAAGAATGGGAAGCGGAAAACAAAAAGAATAAGGGTAAAAAAGCAATATGAAGATAAAAAAAGAAAATATTGACGAGCAGATGTTAAGAAAGCTCCATTTTGAATTGGGAACAACTCATAAAATGGCTGAAAAACTGGGTATGTCAAATGTAACTGTTATAAAGTACATGAGGCTTTACCATATTCCAAGAATTCCTTTACTCTATCTCTACAATAATAATTCTGGATGGGGACGTTTAGCAGAGCTTTTTATTATGGATTTTCCCTATTTTAAAAAGCACTTTAAGGATTTTGGAGAAATTGACGATAAAAATAAATTCGATGGACTTTGGTATGAAAATAAAGTCAACATAAAATCTACACATAGTAAAGGAAGAAAGTCGTTTCGAGTAAAGAAAAAGAGACACGATGTCTTATATTACATATGCTGTGTTTATGATGACGACATTGATCCTCTAATTCCCATAGCTATTTATGTAATTCCAGCACGAGTATGCCCTCGAACAACGATCACAATTTCACTTTCTCCGAACAGCAAATACGAAAGTTTTAGGTTGAAGCCTAGAATAGATTTTGATGTTGAAGAAGCTGAGAGGTACAACAAAGAATTTAAAGAGAAGTACTCATATCCTGTCAATAGATAGCAGACATAAATATGAAAATGAAATATGAAGATGGAATAGGCTGGTGTTTAATTCCACCAACAATAGTATCAAGACGTGATCTTACCTCAAATGAAAAATTGATTGTGGGTAGGGTAATCGGGCTTAGTACAAAAAGCGGATATTGTTACGCGTCTAATAAATGGCTCGGTAAGCAGTTTGGCCTATCGGGAGGAAGTACATCTAACATTATAAGTTCACTGGTAAAAAAACAGTTACTTAAGCGTGAAGTCATAAGGAACGATAAGAAACAAATAATACAAAGAAAACTGTATCCCGTAGCCATCGAAAGATGGATACCTATCAATTCAAGGATTGAAGATAGTGGTAGAGATATAAGTAATAGAGTAAATAATGATAATGGTTTTTCTCTACAGAAAAACGAAACAAAAGATACAGATACAATACAAAACCATTTAAAGAAAAATCCTAGTATATATGAAGAAATAAATCTGGCCATACAATACTATGCTGAATCCTATGAAAAATGTTTTGATAAGCCTCATCCGCGAATAACACCAATACAGTTTGAACGGGCTGTTGATGGGTTCCTATCTTTGGATGAGATGCCTTTTGTTGAGGGAGATTTAGTATTAGATGAGTATAAAAAGATAATTGATGATTGGTTTGAAGATGAATATGTTAAAAGTGATTACAACATATTACATTTTAGCAATGAAAGGGTGATTTCTTACCATTATCTTAAAGTCTATAAGTAAACATGGAGATAAATAATCAATGATTAAAATCGGATTGGAGGTGATATTAAATGACATTACTAGAAAAACTTACGTTAAAAGAGAAAAAAGATGCTGATAAATACAAATCTCTAGTAAATTCAAGAAACTTTGAAAATAAACTCGCTAATTCTATACTAGATGACGAGTGCTTGATATGTGGTGATGGTGATGTGCTAAAACACGGATTGTGTTTAAGCTGTAGTGTTCGAATTGGCAGTCCATTAACTCAAATAGTGCTCAGGGAATATGAGGTATCAATAACTGTAAAGCACATAGGTAGTCGTTAGTTAAAGCATAGGAAATGAACAAAGTACGGCTAGCCGTGACTATAGTATCAAAATAAAAAAGAATAAAACATTATCGACAAAATAACGTTTTTTAAGCCAAATCTTTTTTCTTATCTTCAAATTCTTTCTTGTCTATTTCTCCTTTAGCATATCGTTCTTTGAGAATCTCTAAAGGTGTTTTATCATCTTTTACAGATTTTCCTGAATTGCCCAGATAGCGAACTAGTGCCACGACACCAAGAATTATAAGGATCCAGAATATTATCATAAATATCCAACCGAACCCAAAGCCTCCCCAGCCCATCATGTTATCCCAACCGCCGTTATAACCCATAATAGGATTGCCACCTCCTCCCATCATCCACATCATTGGCATAAAACCAACTCCATTTGAAGGGACTTGAGCATCGGGTTCACAACCGCTGAGCCTTTTCCCCATCGCAATATGCGCCTGTTCTTCGCCTTCTTCACCCATCATACTGGTCATCATCTGATTCATGAGTGCATGCCTTTGGGTATCACCGATAGATTGTCCCATGAAGTACTCGCCGAGAGAACCATATTGCTCATCAGTGAGATTTTTGCATTCAATTTGTTTTGACTGTAGTTTTTCCCAAGTTTCTTTACCTTCCTGTTCTTCACGAGCAGTGTGGTCATCAGAGATTGCAGATGGTGATGAACTTGTCCAGTTACCCATCATTCCTTGAGCAAAAATTGAAGATGGAGTTAGTAACAAAGTAAATAAAAGAACAGAAATAAGTAGTGCTTTTTTCATAATTTGCTCATTTTCAAAAGGTAAGAACTTTATCACTTTCGGAAACGATGCGATACCAGTCTTCAAGATTGCCTTCAGGACACTCTTCCGTGCTTCCTTGTTTTCTCAGCGTTAAACAAGTACCGCAGGCAATAATCTGTGCCTTATCTGATGACAAGAACTTTTCAACCTGTTCTTTAATATTGAATTGAGCAGAGCTTACTTGGCCATATTCCACACCCTCGCCGAGAAGAAAAACAGAAACAGTATCACCTTTGGTTAATGCCAAGTTTGCAAGCCTAAACGCATTCCAGTTTGTTTCTGGATTGTTAGAAGATAGAACAATAGCTAATTTCATAGGGATTTAATGTACTTATTATATCAAAATATGATTACTAACGGCTACATAAAGTTAACCCTAATACACTAAGTTTTTGACGATCTTAAGTTTACCATTCTACTAAGGGGAAAAGAAAACTGCTAAGTTACTGATGTGGCTAATGTTGAGGGAAGGATTTATTTTTGAGTAGATGAAAATACAACAGATTTTGATCCGCTATACACAAGCGATTTGGGTTCATTATCTTGAGGTATCTCAAATGTCATATACCCAGTAACTTTTCCATTTGCCTCAAGATCTCCTGAGTCAATTCTCGGATCTTTTCCGCCAGAGGTATCACTATATGAAAAATCTTTGTCATCTTTTAGTTTAAAGTTATATGTTGAATATGAATCTGGTGCATCGGTGGTGTTCTCGTATGTTATTTTTACAGCAACATATTTATTGCCTTCTTTTGGAGTAGAATAGCCGGTGGGTTTGTATTCTGCGGGTGCCTCAACTGTTAGATACCATCCCCTACCAATATCTACTCTTTCTCCATATTTTGCTTGGTAGGTAGTTTCAGTAGGTGATTTTGTAGCATCTGCTTCAGGTACAGGAAGTTCCATGTCAAAGATTTGCCAGTAACCACCCAAGTCTCTCATTTTAAAAGTCAAATCGTCCTTACCTTGAGTCTTGATGGTTACAGTTGCTACTTTTCCATCTTTTTTAGCCTGAACTGTATTAAAATACCCAACTATATTTTTTGGTTTATAGTCTGTTTTAAAAGTACCTTCTTCAACGGCTTTTTTTATCTCCGTTGTCATTTTTTCCTTGAGCTGAGGTTTCATTGAGGTGATGAGTCCGAGTCCAATACTTTGGCCTAGTTGATAAAAGGGATCGTTATTTGATGTGTCTTTTGCGGTTGATTCTGTTGCCTGTGCCAATGCTTTATCAATAACATTATTGGATATTCCTTCTACATCAACATATTTCTTAAATTTCTCATAATCGTGTTGACTCGTTGCCTGATAAATTTGGTAAACAGAATATTGAGGGGAAACTTTAATGATTTGCCAACCAGCAAAAGCTACAATAAGGAGAATTCCGATAATGCCTAAAAGAATAAATGCGATTTTTTTGCCCATATATTCAGGGCAGAAGTATTTGTATTATACATCTGCACAGCTTTAATTTACAATAAGTTTATCAAGATCTCTCATTTGCTTTTGATCTCGCTTGTTTTGCTCTGAAGTAAGTTATAATCCGAACCCTAAAGTGATACTACTTCCAGTTTTAGTACCTCTAAAGTCTATATTAGCCATGATGCCTTCCTTTTTTAAGTCAATGTAACGAAACTCAGCAATATTAGGAGTAGGGTTAATAATTGGTTGATCTGCAAGAGCAGATGTTAATGCAACCATAAAATTTAGCCATTCTTCATCATTACTACAAAAGTTATGAGGTAAGCTATATTCTTCCAATAGACTTGCTAATTCCTTCTTGAATTCTGGTAATAGGAGGAAGTCAATATTTTCATCTTTAGGATATGTGTCTATAGATTCATCTATTTTGCCCATAATTTCTTTCATTGCCACTGTAATATGATCCTTTCTTGTATGCACAATCCAATCTGCATGGAAACGGACTAGGGTATATTTTTCAGATTGATTTTGCTCTCTTTCTCTATCAAGTAGTTTTCTTAATTCAACTAGAAAATAAACCACCTCACACTCTTCCTTCAAGGGATGATTTTTTAAAAATATGTCCAATTTTTCTATTATCTGTAATTTCATACTCTATAAAATTTAATTCCACAATTCAGCTTCATTCTTAAATCTTGGGAAATATGCATCACTACTTTGTCTTTGTGCTGCGACTTTATACATTTCTTCAAGAATATTAAGAAAACTATCTAGTGTTAGGTACTCCATAGTTAGCCTTGCATATAGCATTGTGTCGAGTGCTACACTAAATGGCCCACGTCTAATGGTAAATAAACCACCATCGTCAGGAGCATGAGTATATAAACCTTCTTTAACTGTGAACATTGTGTCTTTCTCTTTCTCGAAATCTGCAATTTGCTTATCCAAATCTGCTTCAGTTCTTTCTTCTATTTCCCAGCTGTGTTGTTTTAAAATTTCTTTTAATTTGGTTACGTTTAGTGTGCATTTAACTAAGTAGTATCCCGACATCAAATACAAACAGTCTTTAGCTGATAGTGGAAATATAGAATAAGGTGGAGCAGATCTTACAAAGTTGCCTTTTTTATCACTATAAAATGTATCCCAATTGCTATGAATGAGTACAAGATCGTTTGTTTTATTTTTAGGTGATAGTTTCTTTAATTCTTCAATATCTATAGGTTTTCTACTTTCTTTTATTGCCTTAAAGTTGGTTACTTCTACATGTATGCAGTCATCAACATATTCTGAAACTACAAATTTTTTTTCTGACTCACGAAATAGTTTTTTAATTCTGACTACGTTGGTTTTTAAATCTAAGTCAATTTTTCTAGTCCCTATATCTATTCCATAAATCTTGGCTTTATTGGCAAAAGCAATTCTTTGAAGTTCCAATAATCGTTTTGCTTGACTACTGATTTTTGCTTTCCCTTTTACTCTCTTTAGAGTAAATATATTTTTAACATCTTTGCCATATTTTTTAATTTCATGAATAAAGGCCATCCCTTCATTAATCTCAGTAATATCCCCAATTCTAAGAAACCTTGTTAGATCGTTAAGTATTACTAAACTATTTAGTCCTTTAGAAATTCTATAAGCCCATTCAAGTTCACTTCTAAATTCCTTGCTTTTGGCGTCAACACTACCAGCACCAAATCCTCTAGCAGATGAATTTAAAAATGTTCGGTTATAGTCTAAATTTCTCCATGCTATGCCATCGCATATCGTACGAGATATTCGTATGAGTTGCTCATGTATAAGAATGTGATTTTCTATTCCGTCTAAGTCCTTTTGTTCTTTTGTAGTTAAATTAGTTTTTTCGTGAAGTGTTTTTGCTTTCCCTCTTCCTTCTCGTAGCAAATCCCAGAGTTGAGTTTCTAATTTCGCTAACTTCCACTGTAAAGCTAGTAGTACGTCCTTTTTATCTTTATGTCGTTTACTTCTTGTGGCTCTTAAAACCTTTTCAAAGTAGTTTATCCAGTCTTTATAGTATGAACTAGCAAGTATGGTAGATATTTTAAGTGCAAATTTTTTTTCCAGCATGTACATAATTGCAAAATTTTCTCGTATTATTAAAAAAGTTAAACATATTAGAGTTTGCCTAATAACGAGACATGATACTCATATGTTTTTGCAAACTCCGTGAAGGCATCGAAGTTACTAAACATAAATGATTCCTCAAGCCCGCCCTCTGATTCAAAAGTCATATCGCCATATTTAACAATAGGAATTTGATAATTTCCCTTGAATCTTTTGTCCATAGAACCATCTTTATTGGCTTTTTTCCAAGTATGTTGAATAATCTCTGTATCTTTTGGTACGCTTTCTTCTTCCACATACCCAGAAAGTTTCATTGTGGCTTTTACTTCTTTAAGATCGAATATGCCGAATTCTTGATTGTCTTTAAAAAGAAGTAAAAATGTGGGATAGAAGAATAAATCGGGGCCATTTGTGTTAGGTAAAAATAAATGAGGTAAGTCGCTCTTAACAAATTCAATTTCTCGATCAGTTTTTGATATAGGAGTTCTTTTAGTAGCTGTTTGAGCAACAGTCCTTGTCTTTACTCTATCTACACCCTCAGCATAGGTAATGTCCCAGATCTTCTCGCTATCCATCAACTCTTTGAAAGTATCAATGCAATTGAGCCAGCTTTTTTCAAGTTGTGATTTATCAGCAAAAGTTAGCTGTACAAAAGTTTCTGAAACCTGTTTTTCTAAATCTATGACAACTTCTTGTTGAGCCTTCCTAGCGTCTGCAATTTTCTTATAGAAAAACCCTACAATGACTAGATAACTTCCAAAATGCACAAGAGTTATAAAAAATTGTTTTGTTTTTGCAGAACTGAGTTTCTTAAGTAGCTCTACTCGCTGATTGTAAATATCCGTGATTTGTTTGCGTAATTCCTCAAAATTTTTACTGGTTACAGTTAAAGCCTTGCTTGAGCTTCTAATAATGTTGCCAGTATTTGAAATTTCTATGCCAGTTGGGTATTGGTTATCTATTGTTGAGCGTTGAGTAGCAGAGGAGTTGTTGCTCTTATGGCTAGGAGCCCTTAATAAGTCATCTACGCTAACCGAAGTTTTGTTGTACACTTTGTTATATAGTGCCTTCTTAGGGTTTGTGAGTATTCCCATACCCTTAGGAGCTTTCAAGCCCATACTATGCCTAACATATCGTTTCCAAGATGTTCTTGCTGCAATTCTACGCTTTAGAGATGGCATTCTGATTCCAAACTTCATAATTTTCTTAGTTCTCTATAGGTGTATTTTACTAAATTTTCACTTACAAAGCACTTACAATATTGTAGTACTCATCTAAATCTGCCATAATGTTTTAAGACTACATTTATGAAAGCTCTAGTACTTGCTATCTCTACATTACTTTTAGCCTCTTTGGTAAATCCTGTACTTGCTGCTAAGCCATCTCCAACACCTACTCCGACACCAACTGCCAAATCTGTTTGTGTAGATGCAGGACATGGTGGTTCTGAAATAGGAACCTCTAATAATGATTTGTTTGAAAAAGACGTTAATCTGCAAGTTGCCCAATTGTTAAAGGGAAAACTACAGACAGCTAACTACGTTGTTTATATGACAAGAGAGGATGATAGGGATTTATCAAATGCAGATCGGTACAACTTCTGCAATTCACAAAATGCCTCTATCCTTGTTTCAATCCATCATAATGGCTCAACAAATCCAGATACAGACTACTCACTAGGTTTATATATGAAGAAGTCAGATGTAGCATTAGCACGAGAGGTGGTAAACACAGCATCTAGTGGGTTAAATCTGCCTAACAATGGTATTTCCCGTTACGCTTCAGGGGTTCTTCTTAAATCCAAAATGCCGTCCACTATTTCAGAAGGATTCTTTTTAACAGATAGTGATGAGTATGAAGCCATTAAAAATAGTAATAGACTAGAACAAGAAGCTGAGGCTTTATTTAATGCAGTTCAAAACTACTTTAGTAATTGATAATTGATCTGGATTAAAATCCAGTAAGCTCATTCATTGAAACCCCCAGTGCCTTTGAAATTTTCCACATCACAAATACAGTAGGATGATACTTCCCTAGCTCTAAATGTCCTACATAAGTAAGGTGTAAACCAGCTTTTTCAGCTAATTCTTGTTGAGTCAGCTTTTTACTTTTTCTCACCTCTTTCAGTCTTTCGCTCAGCCTTTTGGTGAATTCCCTTCTGAGCTTCTTATTTTCTGTCTCCGTTTGAGGAGTTTGAAAAGATAATCCCATTCTTCATATTGTCTAGAGTACTCATAGGATTTTATATAGCGTACTCATCTGATTCTTGCTATAATGCAAGCTATAGTATGAAGAAAATATTTACTTGGTTAATTGTTGGATTTGTTGCATTATCAGCTATCTCATTTCTGTTCAGTAGAGGAGGCTCTAAAAATGAAACTCCACAAGTAAATACACAGGTAGAGCAAGCAATAACAAAAGAAAAGTTTGATCTTTACAGTGATATCTATTCAGAGCTTATTGATCTACAGAGTCAATACGAAGATATGTATAAGAAACTAGGATATGTTGAAGTATATGATGACGTTAAGGATGAGGATTTTCCAAAATATGGCTCTATAACTCGAAATATAACATCCATAAGAGATAGAATTCCGAAAATAAAGACGAGTATGTCAAATGATGAAAGAGAGCTATCATTGCAGTTAAGCTCTTACGCTACGTCACTAATATTTTTAAGTGCTAAAAAAGATGGTATTGAAGGGTTGAATGTTGCAAATGAAGAAAAAGCAACTTTTGAACAATTGCTTAGTCGAGTTAAAGATTCAAACGGGTTCTAATTAGATACTGTTTAAGTAAAAGAAGGTACATTATTGCCTTTTTAGATTTTCTAAATTTCACTTCAAATAAAGACTCTAATACCCCTATCCAGCCTAGAATGGATAGAGTAGGTAAGAGTACATAAAAAGATAACTCATAACCCTCGTTATATAGAAGTACTACTTATATAAGTAGGGATATTAACGATAGGTAGATCTAACTATAGAGAGATCTAGGAGTTTTTGTTTAAGTCTTAAAATGTACATTCGGTGGGGTGTACTAAAATAGTAAAGGATAAGAAAAGGGAACAAATAGAAACTTACAAAATCTAGGTTCATATGGTTTCCTATAAAAAAGCATTTCAAAAAATGTGGGCTAATTAATTCTCCTCAACATAATTCTTCTATAAAGTAGGGTAAAATCCCAAGGTGTCAAGCTAGCACACGCCCGAGGTGGGTTTAGGGTAGAGAAGAGAATATTATGGGAATGTACAGGCAAAAGACTGGATACCTCCTTTGTTAAAAAGACTTAAAACAAGTTCAGCAAAACAATTGGCTAAAGTCATATTAAAAACTAATTATAATGACTGGTGGTTTGAGAATAAAAAGGATGACTTTTGGGTTAAAGGAGGAAAGAAGTAAAAGTCGGGTTACTTAGAGACTAGCCATTTGATATAATGAAAATATGAAAAGTCCTTTGGTATTAGTTTTGGGCGGGATTGCTGCACTTTTAATAATTTTTGCCCTGATGGCAATGGGGTATTACAACTCTTTTATAACCCAGACTAATGCAATTGAGGGACAGTGGAAACAGGTAGAAGTCCAATATCAGAGAAGGTTTGATCTAATCCCTACTTTAGTTGAGTCTGTAAAGGGTTTAATGGCCCAGGAACAAAAAATATTTTCTGATATTGCTAATGCCCGTGCAAACTATTCAGGAGCCCAAACTCCTGAGGATAAGGTAAAAGCAGCAAATGAAGTTGAAGGGTCTTTAGGAAGGCTTATCGCAATTTTTGAAAATTATCCCCTGATTAAAAGTGATCAGGCAGTTTTGAGGCTTCAGGATGAGTTGGCTGGGACTGAAAACAGGATCTCAGTTGAAAGAAGAAGATACAATGAACTGGTCCAGAAGTTCAATACTGCAATCTCAACTTTACCAGGGAATGTATTTGCAGGATTTTTTGGTTTTGGATCTAAAATATATTTTGAATCATCCAGTGGGTCAGAGAATGCTCCAAAAGTTGAATTTTGATGAAACTTTTTGCTAAAGTTTTTTTAGCAACCTTTCTACTTCTATTTTTATCTGCATCATTAATTTTTGCAAAAGATATCCCAAAACCATCAGGGTTTGTAAATGATTTTGCAAATGTTTTAACAGAGCAGCAAAAAACTAATTTAGAAGCTAAGTTAAACAATTTTGAAAAACAAACAACTAATGAGATTGCTGTAATGACTACCAGCAGTTTAGAGAATGAGGATATTGATGATTATACAGTCAGGGTTTTTGAAAGCTGGAAGGTTGGAAAGGAAGATAAGGATAATGGAGTTTTATTTTTAGCAGCTACAGACGATAGGAAGATGAGGATTGAAGTGGGTTATGGGGTGGAACCTTTTATTACTGACGGGGAAGCAGGGGAAATTATTAGGAATGTTATAGCCCCAAAATTTAGGAGTAATGACTTTGCCGGAGGAATAAATGATGGTGTGGATGCAATTATTAAACAGATAGAAAATCCAATTAATGAGCCTGAGGATTTCTCAAAAGTTTTTAAAATTATTGGGTTTATATTTGATAATTTAGAGTTTTTATTTTTTGGATTTATTTTAATAGTTTATTTGTTTGCCTATATGGCCAGGACAACCAGTTTTTGGCTGGGAGGAGTTGTAGGTGGAGTAATTGGGATATTAGTAGGAGTTTTCCTTGCGAGTGTAGCTGTAGGTATAGTAGGATCACTGCTTTTTGGAGTTATCGGGCTAATTTTAGATTTTCTACTTTCAAGAGTTTTCAAAAAGATGAAAGAGGGAGGATTTAAAACTGACTGGACATCCACAAGGGGAGGTTTTTGGGGAAGCAGAGGTAGTGGGAGCGGATTTGGAGGGTTTGGAGGAGGAAGTTCAGGAGGCGGAGGAGCAAGTGGAAGTTGGTAGTGAAATCTTGGTAAAATTTAGTTTATGGATAAACATATCTGGATTTATATTTTATTGGTAATTGTAAGTATTCTAGTTATTCCACATAGACTTGGATATAATTCATATACACAAGCTTTTTATTTTTCTGAGTGTGATAAGCCTTTTACCTATAAAATTGGATCAGTGGATCCAAAGTTTGGAGTAAGTGAGGATGAGTTTTTAAACTATACTAAGCAGGCTGAAGATGTATGGGAAAAAAGTGAGATTAAAAATCTTTATGAGTTTGATAAAGCTTCAGATTTTAATATTAACCTGGTTTATGATGAGAGGCAGGAGTTAAATTCAAAAATCAGTCAACTCAAAGGTAAGTTGGAAGATAAACAAAGTGAGATTAATCCAGAAATAGCAGAGTTTGAGAGAAGATCAAAGAAGTTTGAGGATAGAATTACTAAATTAAATAGCGAGATTGAAGATTGGAATTCAAAAGGTGGGGCCCCTGAGGATGAATATAAAAGACTTGTTGAGGAACAAAATGCATTAAAAGCTGAAGCAGAAAGTTTAAATGAGATGGCCAAAACCTTAAATAGGTCAACCAGTTCTTATAATGCAGATGTAAAGAATTTAAATCAGACTATAAATACATTCAACAGTGCTATTACAGAAAAACCAGAGGAGGGTTTGTATGACCCTGCCAATAAGAAAATAGATATTTATTTTAATATAAGCAAAAATGAGCTGACACATACGCTTGCCCATGAGTTGGGACACGCTCTGGGTATAGAACATAACCAGAATAAAAGTTCCATTATGTATGGTTTTACTTCTCAAAAGTTAACACTAACTAATGAAGATAAGACTTCTCTAGCTGAAGCTTGTAAAAGGATTAGTTTGCTTGAGCTTATGAAGATGAGATTGTCCCTATATTATTTATACCTTCAACACATATACAATTTAAACAATGCCCGAAATTCCTGATTTAATAAAACAAGCCAAAAAAGCAAACCTTAGGTATGTTTCTGATTCCATAAAAGGATTTAAGAGGTTTAGAGTTGGTAAGGGTTTTAAATATATTGATGTCCATGGGAGTGTAATAAGAAACCAGGATATTTTGGAAAGGATTAAGAGTTTAAATATTCCTCCAGCCTGGAAAGATGTCTGGATTTCTCCATCTGAAAATACTCATCTTCAGACAACTGGAATAGATGATAGGGGAAGAAAGCAGTATATCTATCACCCGCAGTGGATAAAAATTTGCCAGGAAAATAAATTTTCCAAGATGGTTCCATTTGCCCAAAGCCTTCCAAAAATTAGAAGTAAAGTTAGGAGGGATATGGAGGTTTCAGAGCTTTTGAGGAAAAAAGTTTTGGCTACAATAATCTGGCTTTTGGAACATACTTTTATCAGGGTAGGAAATGAGGAGTATGCTAAAGATAATAATTCCTTTGGATTGACAACTTTAAGAAACAGGCATGTGGATGTGAGTGGTATAAAAGTCAGGTTTGAATTTAAAGGTAAAAGCGGGATTGAACACTTAGTAGAAGTTTCTAATCCAATAGTTGCCAGGACTTTGAAAAAATGTATTGAGCTTCCTGGCTACCAGCTGTTTCAGTGTATTGATGAGGAGGGGAAAAGACATGTCGTGGATTCAGAGGATGTTAATGAGTACCTGCATGAAATAACTAAAGAAGAAACAACTGCAAAAGAGTTTAGGACTTGGGGAGGGACAGTTTTGGGGGCAACTACTCTGCATTCTTTAGGGTCATTTGAAGATGAACAGGGGCTAAAGCAAAATATTGCATCTACTGTTAAAACTGTGGCTAGTCATTTAAGAAATACCCCAAATGTTTGCAGAAAATATTATATTCACCCAACAGTTTTAAGCACTTATGAAAAGCATATTTTAATTCCCCACTTTTCAAAAACTTCTAAGAAAAGTAATGGGTTGGGATTAAATGAATATAGGGTATTGACCTTGCTTGAGAAGTATTCTTGATATAGTTTGATAGAATTGACATTGGGGTAATATTCGGTTTATTATATTGTTAACTTCGGTATCGCAAAAGAGCAGATTTGGGAAAACGACACGAAGTCCCACTACGCGTAAAGCTTCGCGGGACAAGGGAAGGGGGTGAGCATAAGAATGGAAAAGAAACAGCCAATTAAGTCTTCTGTTTTGAAGTGCGGGAAGAAAACTTACTTTTTTGATATTTATTTAGCTTCCAATGATAAAAAATATATAAAGATCAATGAATCTTCTTTTGTTGGAGAAAATGGAGAAAGAAAAAGAAACACTTTTCTTCTTTTTCAAGAGGACTTAGTAAATTTTCAAACCAGATTATCTGAGATAGCTGGGGAGATGAGTTAAATTAAGTTATCACACCGGTGTGTAATGATATTCAGATAAAATAGGGTAAGAAGATTAAAAGTCCAACAATTACTGCCATGATTGAGACTACAAGCACTGCTCCTGCAGCCACATCTTTGGCTTTTTTGGCAGATGGGTGAATTTCATCTGTAAAAGAGTTTACAACTTCCTCAATTGCAGTATTAGTTAGTTCAATTGATATTACTATTCCAATAGTTAGAGTTAAAATAATCCACTCGAGAGTGGAGATTTGAAAAAACCAGCCGAATAAAATTACTACTATTGTAGCCAGTATGTGAAAGACAAAGTTTGGTTGATCTTTTAGCGCAGTCCAGATGCCTTCAATTGCATATTTAAATGATAAAACCCTGGCTTTGGTCATATAAAAAGTATACCAGATAGAGAAGTTTGTATCATGAGAATGTTTCTGCTATACTACAGGCCTAAAAATAATTTTAACATGCAGGCAACTATTAAATACTATCAGCCAGGTAAAGTAATTACCCTTTTTGATGTAAGTGAGGGTTTAGAATTTTGCGGGTCATTAGTTTTTGCAAAGGCTTCAAAAAAAACCAGAAAAAATAAGTTAATGAGATTTGAAAAGATTAACCAGAAATTTTTGGAATGGGATAAGAAAATTTTAGGAAGTTTTAAAAGTATTGAGTTTCCAAAAGTAAGTAAATTTTATCCAAGCATTGCAACAGTTTTACTGGTTGTTTCTTTTGTCAGTTTAGCAAGTGTCCTACTTCCGATATTTACTCCAGGATTGATGGGAAATTCTCCAAAAGAAGTAACAAATGCAACAAAAGTGGTTGAGAAAAAATGGAGCGGGGAGAGCTTAGCTGAATTTAATGCCAGGGACCAAAGGGAAAGAGAAAAGTTTATAATTAAAGACTTTAGGGTAATTATTCCCAAAATTAATATTGAATCAAATATTATTCCATTTGTTGATTCAACTAATGAGAGGGAATACAAAGAGCAGCTGCAAAATGGGGTGGCACATGCAAAGGGTTCATACCTGCCATATGAGAGTGGACCAATGTATCTTTTTTCCCACTCAACTGACTCTATTTTTAACGTAGTTCAATACAATGCAAAGTTCTATGCTCTGAAAGATTTAGTTGAAGGAGATGATGTGAGCATATTTTTAAATAGTAAGGAGTATAAATATAAAGTAACTTCAAGAGAAATTATCAATCCAGATCAAATTGAGTTAATTCATCAAACAGAGGCAGATTTGGTGATGCAGACTTGCTGGCCCCCTGGAACAGACTGGCAAAGATTAATAGTTTATGCAAAAAAAGTATGAAAAAGTTAACTGTTTGGACACTACTCCTTTTTTTGCTATTTAGTGTACACGCCCTTACTAATTTATATTGGATAAATTTGAATAATGCCCCCCTTCCCTGGGATAGTGCTAATCACTTATTCATCTCAATTTCTGTTTTAGAAAAAATTAAGAGTTTAGATTTTCTAGAGGTGTTAAAAGTTTCTAACTATTACCCAATATTAGTACACACAATATCTGCATTAATCCTTTTATTTACTGGGGTTTCAATTAAAATAGGACAGTTTTTAGGGACAATCTATTTTATATTTACCCTATTAATAATTTATCTATATCTTAAAAATATAAGCAATAGTTTTATTGCATTTTTTTCAACACTTTTTGTATCTTTATCCCCTATATTTTTTAACCAATCAAGACAACTAATGCTTGATATTCCATCTGTTGGATTTTTATTTTTAAGCTTATATTTTTTTCAAAAATCCCAATGCCTTAAAAAACTTAAACCAACTCTTTACTTTTTTATAGCAGCAGGATGTTTGGGAATGACCAAATGGACAGGACTTATTTATTTATCAGTCCCGGCATTTTTAACGCTTGTTAATTTTTATAGACAGAAAAGCAAAATTGTACAATTAAAAAACGCTTTTTTGGGAATGATAGTTTTTGGACTGGTTACTTTGCCTTGGTACCTATCAAATTTAAATGATTTGCTTTATCTTGGGAAAATTTATAGTGTTGACCATTCAAATCCTGATGGAAAAAATATTTGGCAGCTAGAAAATTTTAGGGACTATTTAAACATTTTCATTAGGGATCAGGTAACCCCAATACCTGCGCTAGTTTTTTTAGTTTGTTTGCCAATTTACTTGTTTATAAAAAACAAATTTAAATGGTTTGTTATCTCTATGATTTTAGTTAACTATTTAATATTTAGTTTATTGGGAAATAAAGATTCAAGGTTTACGATGCATCTTTTAGTTTTTGTATTTTTCATAGTTTTAGCTGTTTTAGATTTATTGATCAAAAGAATGAAAACTGTTGGGATATTGATGCTTAGTTTCTTAAGTATTTTTATGATTAGCTATTTTTTGGTACTTAGCTTCAGGCCAAGTTTTTTTACAAATTTTAAATATCCTATTAATATTCCAATACTGGGAAGATTTAATGTAATTGAGGACAATAACTTATTATCTAAAAAAGTGGATTTGAATACATGGTCTATGGATCAGGTAATTGAGGATCTAAAAAGCTTTAATTTAACTGCAAAAAATAACAGAGTGCTGGTTGTCTCTGAATGGGAGCATTTTAACCCCAGCAATTTAAGGACATATGGATATGTATCAGGCCTTACAAATTTAAATGTAGTTACAGCTGATATAGTTTTTCTGAAAGAAAGATATAATGACAATCAGTTTCCAATCCAAGCTGAGATGGTCAAATTTTTAAAAGAAAATGATTATATTTTAATAGTTGAGAATGATTTGGGGTCACCAATTTTACTTAATGGTAAAGCACTTAACCAAATTAAAACTTATGTTTATTCTGATAAACAAACCTTATGCAGGGATTTTGTTTTGGGTATTTCCCCTCCAGGCCAATCCTGTTTAGTAAAGGATGGAGAGGTGTTAATAAGCAGCAGTGATATTTTAATTGACAGAAAACCTGTACCAGCTGGTATAAAGGAGATAAAAGGATATGCAGAGGTTTATTGCCAGTGGGGCTGCTCATTTGGAGTTGCAAAAAGCCCTCAAATGGAGAAACAGCTACAATTACAGTTTGTTAAAACTTATATTCTCCCAAACAAAGAAAAACTTAATTTATTTAGGATAATTTAAGCTCTAATACTTGTAATTCATATCCTATAACTATATAATACCAGACTTATCTAGACTTATAGTTCTAAATATGAAGGTTTTTAGATTTATCAGCTCATTTTTACTGCTTTTATTCTTACTAGGGATTACAATCCCTAATTTTTTGAAGCCTAATATAGTTCGTGCACTTCCACAATCCTTTTTTAAGACTGAGGTAGCATCAGGATTTAATGAACCTACTGATTTTGTTGAAACTCCGGATGGAAAAATATTGGTTATTGAGAAATCCGGGAATATAAAAATTGTAAGCAACGGGGTAGTAAGTAATTTTACCAACAGCCCAATTGCTGTTAACCAGCAGGGAGAAAGGGGACTTTTAGGAATTACTTTGGACCCAAACTATCAACAAAATAGGTTTATCTATATATTTTATGTAAATAATAATCCGCTTGAATACCACCTTTCCAGAATTACTGAATCAAATGGAACTATGGCAGCGGGTAGCGAGGTTATACTTTATAAAACTGCAACCAACCCAAATGGTAAGACGCACATTGGAGGAGGATTAAGGTTTGGAAGTGATGGAAAACTTTGGTTTACTATTGGAGACAATACCCTAAATGTAGAGAAAGAACCTCAAAAGTTAACAAGCCCTTATGGGAAACTGCACAGAGTTAATATTGATGGGTCAATTCCTTCAGACAATCCTTTTTTTGGACAGACTGACAAAGTCCAGTCAATTTTTGCCTATGGACTTAGAAATCCATTTAAGTTTGATTTTAGGGGAGATGGGGTAGCTTTTGTTGCTGATGTGGGAGGAGATTTTTTTGAGGAGGTGGACTTAATAAGCAGTGGGGGCAATTTTGGCTGGCCTGATTGTGAAGGAGTTTGTAGTACACCTGGTTTTATAAACCCAATTTATCAATATGGGCATGGACCAAATGGGGCATCTATCACAGGGGGAGCATTCTATAATGGTAATAACTTTCCATCTGAGTTTAAAAATGACTATTTTTTTGGAGATTATGTTAATGGATTTATTAAAAGGTTAGATTTTGATTCAAATGGAAATTTTATTGAAAAAAGTTTTGATGATAATGCTGGTACTGTAGTTGCTATTAGGGAAGGTAGAGATGGAAGTATTTACTTTTTAAATATCTTTCCTGGATCTCTACAAAAAATTTATTATTCAGAAGATAACCAGGCACCTACTGCTAAAATTTCAGCAAATCCAATTTCAGGGGACCCTCCGTTAAAAGTGCAGTTTTCCAGCCAGGGATCTTTTGATCCTGAAAATAGCCCTTTATTATATGAGTGGGATTTTGGTGATGGGGTTAAATCAAGTGAACAAGATCCAGAGCATATTTATACAGATGCCGGAAAATATACAGCAACCCTTATTGTTAGTGATGGTCAGTTAAAAAGCCAGTTAGCCTCTATTGATATCCAGGTTGGAAATTTGCAACCTGAGATTTTAGATTTTAAACCTAGTGAGGGATTAAAATATAATGCAGGTGATGTAATCCAATTTTCTGCCAATGTTAAAGATAGAGAAGATGGAGATCTAGCTCCCGGTGCATTTGTCTGGAAGATTATTTTTCATCATGAAACCCACACACATCCTTATGGTGATTTTAGTGGTGTAAAAAGCGGTCAATTTACAATTAATGATTCAGTAGAGCGCTCAGCGGATACATTTTATGAAGTACAGTTGACTGTTGCTGACTCTTCAGGATTAAAAACTGTAAAATCAGCTAATGTTTTCCCTAATAAAGTAAGTCTTAATATTAATTCAAGTGTTCCTAATATGGTGGCAAAACTGAATGGAATACCTTATGCCATTCCCTACAATACAGAAGCTGTTGTTAATTTCAAATTAACTGTTGAAGCTGTAAGTCCGCTTATTAGAGATGGGAAAGAGTATGAGTTTGTAAGCTGGTTTGATGGCGGAGCACAGCTTCATGTTATAACAATCCCCAACTCAGACTATACATTGACTGTAAATTACCAGGAAATTTCAAAAACTATACAAAGGGTGGAGAAGTTTGGGGTGGTGGCAGGTGATATAAAAGTTAACGGGCAAGCTTTATATGATGATGATTCATCTACTGGCCTGGCAGTTTTATTTGAAGAAGCTGCAGATATTGAGACTCCCTGGGGTGCAAGTGTAATCCCAAACTCTGATTTAGCTTCAGCTGAAGTAACCTTAAAACAAGTAGTTGAGGATATGAAGCTTAGGGGGTGTGGTGGAAGCTGCAGCAGTGTTGAGGTGATATATTTTCCAAAAGATGTCCCCCCACCCTCATTTGAAATGACTGCCGGTGAAACTAAAACTGTTTCTAAATATTCTGTAATTTTAGGGGATGTAAAAGTTTCAGGAAACCCTCTTTATGACAGTGATGAAAATAGTGGGCTTATTACAATTTTAGAAACTGAAGGAGAAGTTTTTTCAGAGTGGGGTGCAACAGTGTTGGGAAATAAGGATATGGCTTCTGCAGAAGCTAAAGCAGCAAAATTTGCAGAGCAGTTAAAACAAACTGGATGTGGGGGTGGATGCGGTAGTGTTAAGGTCCTAAAGTGGCCAAGTTTGAACTAATCCTAAATGTTTTATTATAGGTTGACAAATATAAAATAGTATAGTATAAATAACAAACTCTGCCCAATAGAATATATTCTGCCCCATAGAATTCTTATAATTTCTAAAGATATATAGTTTAAAACTATAATATGAATAAAACTAATTTATTAAAAACTTTTGTTGCAGGTGCAACAATGGTAGCAGGTTTAGTTTTTGCTGGTACAGCCTCAGCAGATACATCTTGTCCTCATGTTTATGGTGTAAGTTGTCCTTCTGGAAATATTTCAATTGATAAAAAAGTCAGACATCCCCAATCAGGTGAATTTATAGATGCACTTTCATCTTCTGATGCAACTTATTTACCTGAGCAGGAAGTTAAATTCAGGATAGAAGTTAAAAATACAGGCGGACAGGATTTATTTGATGTAAAAGTTGAGGATACCCTTCCTGATTTTGTAGACTTTTTGGGGGGGACTGGAGATTTTGATAGTAATTCCAAGATTTTAAGGTGGACTATAGATAAACTCACTCCTAATGAATCTAAGTTTTTTGAAATAAGAGTTAAGGTAAAAAATGCAAAAGATTTACCAAACCTTTCTATAAATTGTGTTACTAATTTTGTTAGGGCATCAAAAGACAATATGAGTGCTTCAGACACATCAACATTTTGTATTCAAACTAAGATTTTAGGAGTGACCCAAGTCTTACCAAAAACTGGCCCAACTCATACAGAAGCTGCACTTTTAGGGTCTATACTTTCTGCAGGA